>OCVV011327164.1_pt1 | contig 59231 bp, 42 predicted proteins | sample 1539721 | NCBI WGS metagenome assembly OCVV01 (sample SAMN02144230, study PRJEB22623) | gut metagenome | biome: sheep rumen | host: Ovis aries | place: New Zealand
ATTCTCTGATCCACTGCAAGCTCCGCAAGCTTCGGAATGATCATTCTGGCGGTTTCATTTGATCCAAGATATCTTTCCTTCAGATCAGTTGAGATAAATCCGATCTCGCCTGACTGAACCATGGATTCCACCACCATATCGGCAACCTTATAGACACTTATCTTTTTAACTATGAACAGATAAACGATCTGAGCAAGCACATAGGTAACCGGTACAATCTCAAGATTAAGACCGGAAACAGCCCTGCCAAAATAACCTGTCATGCTTATTATTTCCGGCAAAAACAGAAGATATAGCAGCCTGTTGGGAATCTGTCTCTTCTTTAGCAGACTGTAGATAATAGCTGATATACTTATCGCACTATAAATACCTATCATAATATAGAATGCAGTATGCGCAGGTCCGTATTCCTTAAGTATAATCAGATTCTCATCTTCCCATTTAAGCTTTACAGACTTATAAAAATATTCATTCTTCCCTATAGTGATCACAAAATAATACATAAATGAGCTCATCAGAAATGCAGCCAGTCTAATCCATTTATTTACCTTAATATCGCACAGGCTCAGTACACACATTGTTATAAAGAATATCAAAAAACATCCACCAATATATATGAGCTTCGTGGATGTGATTATAGTCTCCAGTTCTGTACTGCTTTCACGAAATACATACCCAAGATTAACAAGAGGAATCAGAAAAAAGATGGCAGTAATATTTACATCGAAATGCTTTCGCCATATCAGAACATATACAGCCGTTAATACAAATGAGATAGCAAAAATAATCTCATAATATAAAAGAGCCATTCTATAGGATACCTTTCCCTTTCATGCCAGTTAATGTTTATAGTTTCCCGTATCAGTCATATAGCTGAACACAGCTATTTACATTATAATTCATAAGCATAAAATGTCAAAAAGAAAAGCATCCCCCGCATATAAATAATGCCACTATTCTCGGTCAGCTCGGAATACTCTCCTGATTCCATACTTGTATATATAACCTTCAAAATGGTATAATAATTTTATTGAAGGGGGGAGTTATTTATGGACAATAGAAAAACCGTTGGTTTTCTAGTAAGCGGCATAATGGATGAGTTCACGGAGCTGCTTGTAAAGGGTGTAGTAAACGAAGCATCAGCCGACGATGTTAATATCGTTGTAATTCCTGTCAAGTATATCAACAGAGATCTGCAGTATGCTGATGATAAATACGAATATCAATACGAAACAAATGCCACCAATATAACAGGTGCAAATCTCGATGCTCTCATTGTAGCAGCAGACTGTATCGGATGCCTTACAACCGAAAAGGTTTTATATGCCTTTATGGACCGGCTGAAGGCTACCGGAGTCCCGATAATCCTAGTTGCATCTCAGATTCCCGGATATCCCGGAGTTATATTCGATAATAAAACCGGAATCATCGATGGCATGACCTATCTTGTGAGGGAGCTTGGTCTGAAGAAGATATGCATGATCAAGTCTGAAGATCATCATATAGATATAGCGGAGAGATATGAGGCCTATCTGGAAATGATGGACTTCTACAAGCTGAAGGTTCAGCCTAAAAATGTTATAAATGCGCCTCTCTCTCCACATTGCAAGAATGAATGTGCAAAGCTTCTGGACGATAATCCGGATGTTGAAGCCATCATATGCGCGGATGATGCGATAGCTATGGGACTCTATGCAGAGATGGAAAGCAGAGGTCTTGTTCCCGGTAAGGACATCAAGGTTATGGGCTTTGATAATTCCATACGAGGCGGCATGATCATCCCATCCCTCACAACAGTAGATGCCAACGCACAGAAGCTTGGCGCAAGAGCCTACAGCATGGTACGAATGATGCTGGATGGCTGGAATGTCAGCAGCACCACTATTCCGACTAATTTTATCCTTAGAGATTCCTTTGGTTCCTTCCTTGATTCAGAAAACAACAGTGAAAGGATCTTTGATAAGTCACATATAGATGAGTACTTTCACCGTATATTCTTCAAATACGATAATATCTCAGGGATAGACGGAATCGAAACTCTGATAATGTTCAAAACCCTTATGAATATCATTATCGATTATGTCGAGGACGCGGAGTATAATCCGGAAAGAGTTGCATTTCTGATACAAAAGGTTGATGAATTCTTCAAAACAGGTGCTCTGGACTATACTGATGTGGTAGTACTTTCTGCTTATGTTGAGAGAGTAAAGACTGCTGCCATGAACAGATTCTCTTCCTATGAAAGAAAGTTCCATGCATACGAAACCTATGCAGCCATCATGGAAAAGCTTGCCCTAAGAATGCGTAACAGCATGAATGAGTATAAAACTCTTCTTGATGAGACAACCAATACTCTGCGCAGCCTTGTCTCTGACACACTCAATTTCAGTACAGGAAATGACAAGAGCTACGTTAATATCATGTACAGTCTGATTAATTTCGGAGTAACAAATGCCTATCTGTATATATATGAACAGCCTGCCATTCATAAACACAAGGAACCCTTTCAGACACCGGACGAGATGCTGATAAAGGTTGCCATGACTAACAGGCAGATAGTTGTGGTTCCTCCGGAGCTTCAACGAATTAAAAAGGATATGCTGTTCAATAACAGATTCATAACAGATAATAAATATGAAATGGTACTCATGCCGCTGTATTTTCACGAGAATTTATATGGCAGCATATTATTTGATCTGACAGAGGCAGCCTTTAAAAATGGCGAATTTCTGGCAAGCCAGTACGCATCAGTAGCACGTGTAATAGATATACTAAAGAACTAATCAAAAACCTCCACCTGTGATTCCTAAGATAAGGTAATCACCAGTGGAGGTTTTATTATTCTATCCTATTTGAGCAGTCTATGCAAACACTTCATCCGCATATCTGACTGTTGCCATGGCATCCTTTGCATAGCAGTCTGCTCCTATGGCATCTGCATATTCCTGAGTCATTACCGCTCCGCCAACAACAACCTTTGTATCCGGCTTCTTCTCTCTGAGAAGCTTTATAGTCTCCTCCATACTAACTACCGTAGTAGTCATAAGAGCACTGAGTCCGACCAGCTTTACATCATCCTTCAAAGCTCTATCCACTATTACCTCAGGCGGTACATCCTTACCAAGATCTATTACATCATAGCCATAGTTTTCCAGCATGACCTTGACTATGTTTTTTCCTATGTCGTGGATATCCCCCTTGACAGTAGCTATGATAACCTTTCCCTTCAGATCTCTCGGTTTTCCAGCCATAGAAGCCTTAACCACTTCAAATGCCGCCTTAGCTGCATCTGCACTCATCAGAAGCTGGGGAAGAAATACTGTTCCCTTCTCGAAGCCCTTTCCCACCTTGTCCAGCGCAGGAATCAGCTCGGCATTTATCACCTCCAGCGGATCCTGTGTTTTGATAGCTTCCTTCATGGCATTTTCAGCAACACCGGTCATCCCTCTTTCGATTGCATTTCCAAGCGCCGATCCACCCTCTGATGCACCGCCCGCTCCGGAGGAGGTCTCATTCTTTGCATCAGCCGGTGAAGCTGAACCTGTAGATATGGTTGACAGGGTAGCATTTGCATACGCCTCTATGAAGCCCATGCACTGCGGATCCATATCTGACAAAGCAAGGAATGATCTGTATGCCGCCATCATCTGCTCATTATTAGGATTCATGATTGCAAAGGATAGTCCCATCTGCATAGACATAGTGAGAAAATATGAATTGATCACCTGTCTCTGTGGAAGTCCAAATGAAATATTGGATACTCCAAGTATGGAATGACCATGATATTCATCCCTGATTCTTCTTATGGTTTCGAGTGTTGTCACCGCTGAAGAAGAATCGGAGGAAATAGTCATACAAAGTCCGTCAATAACTATATCCTTTCTCGGTATGCCATATTCATCAGCCGCCCTGTATATTTTCTCTGCTATCTTTATTCTTCCGTCTGCAGTATCAGGAATACCATCCTCATCAAGTGCAAGCCCAACCAGTACACCGCCGTATTTTTTTACCAGCGGCATCACAGCTTCTATTACCTCACGCTTTCCGTTAACAGAATTGATCATGGCTTTACCATTATAGTATCTCAGCCCCTGCTCAAGCGCCGTAACATCAGTCGTATCAAGCTGAAGAGGAAGTCCGGTAACTCCCTGAAGTCTAGTTACTACCTCACGCATCATGGCGGGTTCATCTATTTCCGGAAGTCCGACATTTACATCCAGTATATCTGCTCCAGCGTCCTCCTGCTCAAGCCCCTGAGACAGAATATAGTCCATATCAGCCTCCCGAAGAGCCTGCTTAAACCTTTTCTTTCCTGTAGGATTGATCCTTTCACCTATTATGATAGGCTTTCCGGTGCAGGTAACAGCCTGGCAAAATGAGGATACTACTGTAAGCTCTTTATATGTATTGGGATGAAACTCTCTCTTACTAACCTTCTCTATGGTCTCTCTGATATGCTCAGGTGTGGTTCCACAGCAGCCTCCGAGAACCTGTACTCCCATATCGGCTATCTGACACATAACATCCGAGAATTCCTCCGGAGTTACATCATATACCGTCCTGCCACCTTCTGTACGCGGGAGACCTGCATTGGGATTTACAACTATAGGAACTGATGCTACCTGAACCATTCTTTCTACCATAGGTATCATCAGATCAGGTCCCATGCCACAGTTCATGCCGAGTGCATCTACTCCAAGTCCTTCCAGCATGGCAACCGTCGAATCAACATTTCCTCCGGTAAGGAGCTTCCCCTTCTGGTCATAAACATTTGTCACAATAACAGGAAGGTCAGTATTCTCCTTTGCCGCAAGAACTGCCGCCTTAGTCTCATAGCTGTCGCTCATGGTTTCTATGAGAATCAGGTCACCTCCGGCTCTGGCACCTGCAACCATCGTTTCAGCAAAAAGCTCTACAGCTCTGTCAAAGCTCAGATCCCCCATCGGCTCCAGCAGCTTTCCGGTAGGCCCGATATCGATTGCTATATAGGCATCCTCCCTTCCCGTGTTTACTCTTGCCTCCTTCGCAAGAGCAACCGCTGCATTCATGAGTTCTTCTACTCTTCCGGGGAACTTGATACTGTTCAGGCCAAATGTATTTGTATTAAATATATTCACTCCTGCCTTAAGATATCCCTGATACAGTTCCAGTATTACATCCGGATGTTCTACATTCCAAAGCTCCGGAAGCTCTCCACCCTTTAGTCCGTGCTCCTGAAGAAAGCTTCCTGTTCCGCCGTCACAGAACAGCCACTCCTTACCAAGTCTTTCTCTCAAATCTTTTTTCATGTTACCGCCACCTTACTACTTAATAATTCTACAGCTCATCCTGATTAAGTCTATTATATCATTTCCTGCTTCTGGAATATTCGCAGGTCTCTGACATATTACATACCTCGCAGCCTGCCCTGATACATTTTTCATCTTTATCAGATATTCCAATAACAGCAGTTATTGATTTAGTCGGTGTCATCAGAAGGCTGTCTGACAGGGTTACACCAATCGTTCTGGGCATATCCAGGATTCTTTCAAAATCCTTCTGAACTAAAAGGGGAAAGTCCCCATACCCCGGAGAAAACCTTGGTCTCGCATAGAGTCCTCTCTCCTTTATCTCACTTACTATAATATCATTTACCTCATCACACCAGGCTTCAGCCATTGCTGCCCCCACCGCCTGACAGACATACGCTTTCAGCATATCTCTCACTTCATACCGGCGAACCAGCATATCCGGAGCAGGTCCAAGGGTAACAGCCATCATAACTATCTCCGTACAGCCCCTTAGATTATTGACGAGATTTCCGGGACCTACATTTATTCCGGCAAAGCTGCAGACCACATTTGGTGTGCCATTATATTCTGTTGTTGCAGTGCCCGAAGCCTTTGATTTCGGATGCCACTCTATCGGGAATATCTTATGAATATGCTTGGGACTTACCTTTTCCTTCATCTCTCTTAAAGTATCTTCAATCAGGCTGCTCACATGTTCATCTATGACATTCACGCCTCTGTAGCCCAGATATCTTTCTATTTCTTTAGCATTTACTTCCATTTTATTTAGCCATACCCTTATTAAAAAGCTTTCAAAAGTATAATCTCTGATAATCTATCATTATAATAATAAGTTGATTTTTGTGTAAATTGTGATAATATTCAGTATTGTGTAAATGAATCTAATCAATGTTAGTACATTCTATTAACAAAACTATGCTGATTTATCGTATAACTGATGATACAAACAGTAAGTAGTTTCCTGCTGATATAGAACAGGCTAATTGTTATTTACGCATCTTATTTATCATATCATATATTTTTAAGGAGATTCAACTATGAAGAGAAAACTAATCGTAACCATCATATCTATGCTCACCATACTCTCTATGTTTACCGGTTGTGGTAAATCAGAAACAGCAGAAACCAAAGCAGTTGAAAAGGCAAAACTGGATAGAGCCGGAAATGAGATAACCATCCCGGATGATGTTGAGAAGATCATTTCTATGGCACCATCAACTACAAGAGTCCTTATCGATATGGGACTTAGTGACAAGATAATTGCTATAGACACCAACTCATACGCCTATGCTGATCAGCTTTCAGCAGACATACCGCAGTTTGATATGATGGCACCGGACAATGAAGCTCTTGTAGCACTGGAACCGGACATAATATTTACTTCCGGTATGAGTAACCTGGGCGGCGAAGATGTGTTCCAGCCTGCCAGGGATGCAGGAATATGTGTAGCTGATATTCCTTCCAGTACATCCTTTGATGACATAAAAAAGGATATACGTTTTATCGGTAATGCTACCGGCGAAGATGCAAAGGCCGAAGAGCTTGTCAAGGAATTTGACGAAACAATAGAAAAGGTAAAAAGTATTTCGGGTAACATAGCAAACAGGAAACGTGTTTTATTCGAGATATCTCTTCCATCAGAAGAGTATCCTTCTATCTATACATTTGGCAAGGGAACATACCTTGATGAAATGATCACTACTATCGGCGCGGTAAATGTTACCGGAGATCAGGAAAGCTGGATCAGCATCTCTGAAGAAGAGGCTATATCTATGAACCCTGATGTTATCATTACAAATATTGACTATGTAGATGATGTAACAAATGTAATCATGACTACACCCGGTTGGGAAAATGTTAAAGCCATCAAGAACTCTGAAGTTTATTATATTGATGCTAATACAAGCAACCAGCCGAATAACCACATCGCAGATGCTCTTATCCAGATGGCAAAGCAGGTATATCCGGAGGAGTTTGCCGAGCTGGAGGATCCATTTGCTTCTGCTACTGACAGTGAATAGACTCTAAGTTAGGAGACCTTATTTTTGAAAAAATATGTAATATCATCTTTAATCTGCATATTTATTCTTATACTATGTATAAATCTGGGGAGTGTGAAAATCACACTCCCTGATTCAGTTTACATAACATTAAATAAGCTATTTGGTATTACACTTCCGGATACTATAGAACCCATGACTATATCTATATTCTGGAACATACGTGTACCCAGAGCTCTTACAGCGTTTCTGGTAGGTGGCGCTCTGGCTGTAAGTGGTGCTGTAATGCAGTCACTCCTGCAGAACCCGCTTGCCTCTTCCTACACTATGGGTGTTTCTTCCGGTTCAGCACTGGGAGCGGCTATAGTCATTATCCTGTCTATCAGAACCTTTGCTATAAGAAATCTGATGCTCCCAACTGCCGGCTTCGTATTTGCACTTATAACCGTTCTCTTCGTTTTATACATTTCAAGCCGTATTGACAGAAATATCCATAGCTATACTATCATACTTATAGGAATGGTCATATCACTGTTCGTAAGTGCCGTACTCACTCTCCTGTCCTCGCTTTTTCCGGATCATTCACAGCAGATATACTTCTGGATGATGGGTTCATTTTCCTCCAGAAACTGGACACATACCGGAATAATATTTACTGTATGTATCATAATCACGACTCTCATATGGTTCCACAGCCGCGAGCTGGATATAATGACCTTCGGTGATGACCAGGCTATGACCATGGGCGTTAATACCCGTAGCTCTAAGAGAAGGCTCATCATTCTCACCGCCCTGCTTACCGGAGTGTCGGTTGCATTTACAGGTACTATCGGGTTTATCGATCTGGTAGCACCGCATATCGTCAGAAAAATCTTTGGCTCACGCCACAAGGTTGTTATCCCCATGAGTTTTTTGTATGGCGGAACATTTATGTCTATAGCCGATCTGATAGCAAGGACTGTTCTATCACCGAGAGAAATCCCGGTAGGAGCTGTAACAGCGCTGCTTGGAGCACCATTTTTCATTTTTATATATTTTAGTAAGCGAAAATAGTTTTAAGGATTACTATATTAAAAGAGAAATGCCATGAAACTAAGTCTGAAAAATGTATCTGCCGGATACGACAAATCAAAAATGATAATAGATAATCTGTCCATAGAGATAGAAGCAGGTGGGATATATGGAATACTTGGTCCAAACGGAGCAGGCAAGTCCACTCTTCTTCGCGTGCTATCCGGCACACTCCCCTACTCCGGAACCATCCATGTGACAGGGGGACAGGCACCTTGTCACACTGATGTGACAGGGGGACAGGCACCTTGTCACATTGATGTGCGGGAGCTAAGAGATATCTCAAGATTGGAACTCTCCAGACTTATATCAGTAACACAGCAATTTTCATCAATTTACTTTTCCTATAGTATTTATGATACTGTTCTGATGGGCAGATTTGCTCATAGAGGAAACAGTTTAAGAGATATATTTTACGACTCTACTCCTCAGGACAAGGAGATAGTAACTGACATTCTTAAGAAAATGAACCTTTGGGATATACGTGATACAGAAATATCCGAGCTTTCAGGCGGGCAGCTTCAGAGAGTTCTTCTTGCGAGAACATTTGCCCAGTCCACTCCTGTCATACTTCTGGATGAACCCACAAATCACCTCGATTTTAAGTACCAGAGTGAGCTTATAGATATACTTCGCGAATGGAGCAAGGCTTCAACTACAATAAATGACATCTCTTATCCTAACACTGTTATCGCTGTATTTCATGACATATCTTATGCAGCATATCTATCTGATCAGCTAATTCTGATGAAGGATGGAAATATAATAGAAAAAGGCCCTGTCCAAAGTATAATGAACAGGGACCTTCTTAGTAAGGTTTATGATACAGATATATATTCTTTTTATTCAAAGTTATCTTCCGTTGATATAGTGGATAATGTTTGACATTATCCTGCTTGTATAAGGCATTTCTCTCCCTCAAAAGCGAATCCATACTTTAAAATATTGTCTGCCGGGATTCCTCTCGCCAGAAGGTCAGTATCGTACTTTGTATCTTCTATCTATTAAAATCCTTCCCCAGAATATCCGACAGATTATTCATAATGCTCTTTGCCACATCCGGCTTGTTCATAGAGTAAACATGAACATTAGTTATTCCATTTGCATAAAGGTCGATAATCTGATCTGTAGCATATGCTATTCCAGCCTGCTTCATGGCATCCGGATCATTTCCAAAATAATCCACCAGACTCTTAAAACGCTGTGGCATAAATGAACCGGAAAGCTTTATGGCTCTTGCAACCTGACTCGCATTGGTTATAGGCATGATTCCCGGAATGATAGGAACAGTCACCCCTATCTCTCTTATCTTATACATAAAGTTAAAGAAGAGATTATTATCAAAAACCATCTGAGTAGTCAGAAAATCCGCCCCTGCTTCAACCTTTTCCTTTATATAATCGAGGTCGTCCTTCTGATTGATACTGTCAGGATGCACCTCCGGATAACAAGCGGCGCCAATGCAGAAATCACCACTCTGCTTCAGCTCTGCCACAAGCTCTGTAGCATGCTTATAGTCCCACTTTGAAGGATCTGTTTTCTCAAGCTCCGGAGTAAGATCACCACGAAGAGCCATAACATTTTCTATTCCCATCTCCTTCATCTCACGAATCTTCTCATGCACTGTTTCTTTACTGGAAGAAACACAGGTAAGATGTGCAAGTGTCGGAACATCATACTTATCCTTTATATTTTTTGCTATCTCCATGGTATATTTACTGGTTCCTCCGCCAGCTCCATAGGTAACACTCATAAAAGCAGGATGACAGGCAGCTATTTCCTCCGTTGCTTCAACAACACTTTCAAATGTACTTTCCTTTTTGGGTGGAAATACCTCGAAGGAAAGTGACATGTTTCTCTGATTAAGAATATCTATGATTTTCATGTTATGTAAACCTCCTTAACATGGTCTGATTTTTTATGTAATGGAAACCATTCTATATAAAAAATGATATAGGTGTCAAAAGCAGCTAATACACTTCTGACACCTATGATATTTTATACCAAAATACTATTTCAGGCAACAAATCTTATTTATTTGTAGCAAAGCAAATAAAAATTTTTGAATCAACTTATCACAAAAACTCCCTTCCTTCTAGTTTACATAATTTTTTTCATTTCCTACCTCTTCCCACTCCATTATCCTGTACTTAAGCCTTTCCTACATATCTTTTAGCTCTCTACTATAATCTCCGAACAATATTAACAAACAAAAAGAGAGGATAACTTCCTCGTTACCCTCTCTCTTATCCAAGAAAACCAAACGGATGCTTTGCCAGTTAATTGCCGGATGCTTTGCCAGTTAGTTGCCAGATGCTTATAATAAAAAAGATAATCTTTCCAGAATATATACTATTCAATAATCATCATACGTAATATTCCAGGTACCTCGTGATCACGCTTTCCGGCTCCAAGTCCGGTCTTTACAACCTGAAAACTGTCCGGAAGAGAATTATCAGTCATAACCGCTGCAGCAAATGCAGCCCCTGTCGGTGTAACATATTCGCCTGCACGATTTGAAATGGAAATAGGGACCTTAGTCTGCTCTGCAATCTTCAGTACAGCAGGTACAGGCACCGGAAGCACTCCATGCTGACACCTGATGGTTCCGGTTCCATCAACAAGTTTTTTTACTACTGTTTCTTCTACCCCATACTTAGTAGCAATATCATCATAACATACTGCGGCAGCTATAATATCAACTATGGAATCGATAGCACCCACTTCATGGAAATGCACCTCCTCCAGAGACCTTCCATGCACCGCTGATTCAGCCTCTGCGACTATTGTAAATACTTTTACGGCAAGTGCTCTGGCACTGTCAGTCATCTCAGCAGAATTAATAATCGAAACCACATCTGACAGATTACGGTGAACGTGATCATGATGATGCTCGTGATCATGGTTGTGTCCGTGATGGTGGTCGTGATGGTCATGCTCGTGGTCGTGATCATGCTCATGGTCGTGATGGTCATGCTCGTGGTCGTGCTCATGCTCTTGGTCATGCTCGTGGTCGTGCTCATGCTCATGGTCGTGTCCGTGATTATGCTCGTGGTCGTGATGATGTCCGTGATGACCTTCGTTTTCATGTCCATACAGATATTCCATATCATGATCATGGTTATCCGCATCAAGAATAACATCAAAATCACATACCATGATACCAGACTTCTCAACCTTACTTATCTTTATATCAAAACCACCAACCGTTTCCTTCAGGCTGTCTAATACATTTTTCAACTTTTCCTGATCTGCTCCCAGATCCAGCAGCGCACCAACTGTCATGTCTCCACTGATTCCTGTGTTACATTCCATATATAACTTCTTTCCCATACATATTCCTTCCTATTATGTCAAACCATCTATTACAATAATTTATAGTTACAATAATTTATAGCTAGTATTCTTAACCTCCAGTAAAGATGTTACTAGTATTATTGCTTAAGCTGTATAGTATTGCAGCATAAGATATATCGGTTTCTTTATATCTAAACATACTAAAACAATAAACAGTTCCCGCTCAATTATCAAAAGTCAAATATCAAAAGTCAAACTGTACATTAAAATACAAAGTACAGTTTGACTTTATAATACATAAAAATATACTGTTTTCTACTTCTCAGCAAGCTTCTTTTCTATAGCTTTGATGACAATCTTCAGAGCCTTTATTCTTGCGTACTTCTTATCATTGGATTCCAGAACATACCAAGGTGCATACTTAGTGTTAGTCTTCTGAAGCATTTCATTTACAGCTTCTTCGTAGAGATCCCACTTTTCCCTGTTACGCCAATCCTCGTCAGTGATCTTCCACTGCTTCTCAGGAGTATTCTGTCTGTCAGTAAATCTTGCAAGCTGAGTGTCCTTATCAATCTGAACCCAGAACTTAATAACAACAGCATTCCAGTCAGCAAGTTCTTTCTCAAATTCATTTATCTCATTATAAGCTCTCTGCCAGTCATTTTCAGAACAGAAGCCCTCCAGTCTCTCAACCATTACTCTTCCATACCAGGTACGGTCAAATATTGCTATATGCCCATCCTTGGGAAGTCTGTTCCAGAACCTCCACAGATAATGTCTGGCTTTCTCTGCCGGCTCAGGACTGGCAATAGGATGAACCTCATATCCTCTTGGGTCAAGTGCCGCAGCTACACGCTTGATATTTCCGCCCTTTCCTGCAGCATCCCAGCCTTCATAGGCTATGATTACAGGAATCTTCTTGTGATAAAGCTCATTGTGAAGCTCTCCCAGTCGCTTCTGCAAACTGTCAAGTTCTTTCTTATAATCCTCTTCTGTAATAGTTTTATCCAGACTGATATCAGCAAGCTTTGGAGTATCTCTAAGAGGAAATGTATTCTGAAGAAGTGGCGCCTGCCTGTTCTCATGGTTAGCTATAGCTGTATCAATACTTGCGATAAGTATCTCCGTAACCTGCAGCTCAGCCCATTTCTTGGCAGAGGAATCTATAAAATACCATGGTGCAACAAACTGGTTTGTTGCTTCGATATATTCATCAAATACATCCAGACACTTATCATAGTGCTTGTTCTGCCACAGATCCTTATCAGATACTCTCCACTTGGTATGTGCATTTCCTTCCAGCTCCTTAAGCCTCTTCTTCTGTGTTTTTTCATCTATCTGAAAGAAGAACTTGACAACAAGATAACCATTGTCATTCAGCGTTCTCTCAAAGCGTTTGATACTGGTAAGATGCTGCTTATATTCTTTCTTGTCTATCTCACCATGAAGAAACTGGGAAGTAACCTCACCCATCCAGCTTCCGTCAAAGAAGGAGAATTTTCCCTCTTTGGGTATTCTGACAAAATATCTGTATAGGAAAGGCTTTCTTTTTTCTTCATCAGTAGGCTCTGTGAGCGTCTCACACTTGAAGAATCTGGGATCCATTCCTTTTATAACCCTTCCAAGAACACTTCCCTTACCGGCAGCGCCCCAGCCGTCAAAAACCACCAGCACCGGAAGTCCTTTTTCCTTTACCATCATCTGACGAACAGCCAGTTCTTTTCTCGCAGCCTCCAGTCTCTCAGTGAGAACCTCATCAGATGGTCTGTCTTCCTTAACCCACTCCTTTAACATAGCAAATACCTCCTCAATCACATAAAAAACAACAACTAATACTTATATAATCTCTGTAACCCTGTAACCAAGTCCTGTTATAGCTCTGGTCAGCTCTTCATCACTTATTTCTCTTCCAAGCTTTACAACAGCCTGACTCTTATCCCCATTTACTTTTGCATTAATCCCCTGTATCTCATTAAGTGCATTCTGCACTCTTCTATTACAGTTTTCGCATCTCATACCTTCGATCTTTATAGTTTTGGTCTGTATAACATTATCCAGTTTCTGTGGCTTTACAAGTTTTTCTTTTCCATTTCCACCACAGCAGCCACCTTCACCTCTGAAATGAGGTATGGAATTCTTAACTGCAAAAAATAAAATCACTACTAAAACTACAGCAATAATAATAGTTGATAAAGTTGATCCCATGATTTTTCCTCCCGTAAATAATCTATCCAAGTGCTACATCCAGAGCCATCATTATCGTAAAACCAACCGCAAACATTATAACCCCGATATTTGAATGCTCGCCCTCTGACATTTCCGGTATAAGCTCTTCTACAACCACATATATCATTGCCCCTGCGGCGAAGCTGAGAAGGTAAGGAAGTGCCGGTACCACAAATCCTGCCGCCACGATGGTAAGTAAACCAAATATCGGTTCAACCGCCCCTGACAGAACGCCGTCTATAAATGCTCCTGTTTTTCCCTTTCCTGCAGCGGAAAGAGGCATGGAAATGATAGCTCCTTCAGGAAAATTCTGAATCGCTATACCTATTGAAAGTGCAAGTGCTGCCCCTGCGGTAATTGTTACATTTCCCGTTTTATAGCCTGCATAAACTACTCCCACCGCCATACCCTCCGGTATATTGTGAAGTGTTACCGCAAGCACCATCATCGTAGTTCTGGCAAAGGAACTCTTAGGCCCTTCCGCCTTGTCGCTATACATGTGCAAATGTGGTATAACCGTATCCAGAAGAAGCAGAAACAGTATGCCACACCAGAACCCGATAAAGGCAGGCACAAATGCAAATCTTCCCATATGTTCGGACTGCTCCATCGCAGGAACCAGAAGACTCCATACAGAAGCAGCTACCATGACTCCGGATGCAAAGCCTGTAAGAGCACGTTCCAAAAGACGGTTCATTTCCTTCTTCATAAGGAACACACATGCTGAACCGAGCGCTGTTCCCGCAAACGGAATCATTAATCCAAGTATTATATTTCCGTTCATGATATAATATCCTTTCTAATATTAGTTAGATTTGTCTAACTAGGGATATAATATCACTTCACTTTTATAATTGCAATATAATTTTAGTAACAGCCATTTTTATATACCTTTGAACCATATGACGAATCACATAGCAGTTATAATAAGATACGAAGCCTGTCTATTAAATAATTAATGATTATTTTATCATACATAGAGATTTTATTCATTATCTTTTCTCAGAACTACATATATCCTCTCACTGTTCTTTCTGGGTTTATCAAATGTAAATGCATCATAAACCCAGGCTCTTCTGAAGCCTGCCTGCTTCGCCGCCTGCTTTATATCCTCCGCTCCGAATACTCTCTGTCTATGATGCTCTCTTGCGGTATGCCATCTCCCTATGTCGCCTTTTTTCTTATATCTGAACCACAGATAATAATGATGTATATGCCGCTCATCATCATATATGTTCTTCCAGACATACGAAAAGTCACCCATATTTTCCCTGAAGGTTCTTCCATGCATAAACTGTTTATAAAGATATTCGGTCTTAAGATCAAAGATAAATATACCACCCGGTTTCAGATTTATGTAAACCGATTTCATCATACGATACATATCCTCTTCTGTAAGAAGATAATTAACACTGTCTGCGATACTGATAATGGCATCCTGCTTTTGATCAATCGAAAAGTCCCTCATATCCATACATAGATATCTGACAGCTCCTGAGCCTTCTTCTGATTTATCCGGTAGGAGAATCCTTTCATCAGCCTCAGATTTCTCCGCCACTCTCAGCATATCCAGCGACAGATCTATTCCCGTCATTCTAAAGCCCGCTTCAGCCAGTTTTCTGGTCATGATACCTGTGCCGCATCCAAGCTCAGTAATACAAGCCTGCGGTGGTACACCTCCCCTGTAAAGCAGTTGAAGTATATACTGCTCCCAGTCGTCATACGGTATATCAGACATCATTCTGTCATATACAGTTGCAAAGAATCTATATTCGCTCATTTTAACACCTTCATGAAAATACTTCCAAGACTCTCTAAGAACCTTTATTCTAAGAACCTTCATATAGAAAAACCCCCTCCACCAATTATATCAGTGAAGGGGTAAAAATTACAGAACACTTATTATCTCACCCTGAACATCCTTCATATGTTCATCTATAAGACCAAAGTCCATTTCCTTGTAGCTCCAGGCTGCCCTGCCTATATTATATCTGTCAAAGCAACCGCATATCATCTTGTACCACTTTTCAGTATCCTCAGCAGAAGCTAGATTGATAACTCCATACTCGCCACAGTAAAGTGCTACATTTCTTTCCTCAGCTACTCTTACAGCTTCTTTCATCAGATCCTCAAAATACTCTATTCCAAGAACCTTATCCTTATCATATCCTGCCATATTCTCTGAGAACATTCCGAGATTATCTGCCGCATATTTAGCATAATCTCCATAAGTTGTTTCAAAAGGCATTCTGAAGGAAGTATTCATTCCGGGTACCCAGTAACCGCCCTGATGAGTAAATACGAGAGGCTCGTAACAATGGAAATTATATACGATATTCTCATCCTGTGGCATAGCGATGTCCTTCAGCGCTTCAATACTGTTGTTGTAATATCCACCGATAAGAATCTTTATATCAGGAACAATCTTTCTGATCCTTCTGATACATTCTCCGGAAATCCTGTTCCATGCCTCACAGTATTCCTTCTCGGTGACTTCATTGAGCAGCTCAAATGCCAGTCTGTCCTTATAGCCTCCGAATCTACGCGCAAACTCTTCCCAAAGTCTGTAGAATCTTTCCTGATATGATTCATTTTCAAAAAATCCGCTCTCATTCTCACCACTATCGAAACTGAAGCCATAGGTTTTATGCAGATCCAGAACCATATTGAGGTCATATCTTCCGGTCCATTCCAGACTCTTTTCCAGATAACCAAAGCCTTCCTCTATATAATTTCCGGCCTCATCTTCAACAAGATTATAATCTACCGGTACCCTGACATGATCCAATCTCCAGTCACTGATAATCTTGACATCAGCCTCTGTAATAAATGTATCATATCTTTCCTTTGTATGGTCACACTGAGATAACCATCCACCGAGATTCACACCATGCATATAACCATCAAATCTTTTCATAGTTTCTTCTCCTTGCCAGCATTTCACATCTAATCAAGCTTTTCAAGTCTTACATTTCTGATATGAATAGTAGCCGTGCTTCCCTGATTACCCATATTGAATTCTACACGACCTTTATCGTCGCTCTCGTCATTCATATCAAATTCAAATTCAAATGTCTGCCAGTCTGTTGTCAGATCAACAGCAGTATCAGGGAAATATCTGATCCAGTTTGCTGTTGGAGCTGTTACAGCAGCCTTCATTGATCTTTCTTCTTCTGCATAAGCTTCAAAGGAATACTTATATTTGCAGCCCTGCTCCATAGGCATTTCAGGCTGAACAAGCTGTATGGAGTATTCCTCTGAGCCCTCATTAGTTGTGCTGATGATTATCTCATTATCCTTGATCTCAGCAGCGCCCTCGCCACCATTTAACTGAAGGAACTTCCAGTCAACATCATCCGTCAGATCCTCAGCCTCTGCAAAGTCAGCATTGTGAATAAAGTTTCCTGTCTCGTCTGCTTCTCTCATCTCCAGAACCTTAACAGGTTTTTCTACATTTTCATCATAGCTGTCCTTCTGGAACATACGCACATAGTCAACCTTCATAGCTGCTCTGTCGTCAAATACCGTTGTTTCGTCAGGATCTCCCGGCCAGTCTCCACCAACTGCCACATTAAGTATCACATGGAATGGCTGATCAAAAGGCGCAGGATATGGTTCCTCCTCGGCATCCGGACGCTTGGTAAACCAGTCATTTGTCTCAAAATACTGTTCGCCATCCACAAACCATTTAATAAGTCCCGGCTCCCATTCAATAGCAAATGTATGATAATCATTTGCAAAGTCACTATCTGTAAGTGTAACAGAGCCCTGATTCTGATTATGCGGTTCGCCATAATGAACAGTTCCATAATTAGTATTGATGCTGTCACCAAGAACCTCAGCTATATCTATCTCTCCACACTTAGGCCACTGTCCATAATGCTCCTCATCCTGAGGCATCATCCAGAATGCCGGAAGGAAGCCCTTGCCCTGTGGGAACTTGATACGTGCTTCTATCCATCCGTATTTTATATCATGCTTATTCTGTGTATTTACACGTCCTGAGGCATAGGAAACCTTTCCGTCTCCGTCCTCTGTTTTAACCGGCTGTATAACCAGCTCTCCATCTTTAACAAAAGCATAATCAGCCGATGGAATATACTCCTGAAGCTCATTATTTACCCAGCCCGCCTCATGCTCCTCACGGTTCCAGTCAGCTTCATTCAGCTCTGTACCATTGAACTCATCATGCCATACCAGATTATACCCCTCCGGTATCTCTACCTGATCCTCTGATACATCCGTAGCACTTGTATCTGTTGATAATGCTTCCGTAGCAGCCTCCGCCTGAGTGTCAGTGCCTGCTTCACTTCCATCTGCTGTACCTGAGTCTTTTCCACACGCCGTAACTGCAGAACAAAGCATTGCTGCGGATAAGACTGCAGCCATAGTTTTTGTCATAAATTTCTTCATACTGTCCTCCTTCATACATAAATTGCCGCTCATTTTACCAGGCAGGATTCAGATTCATATATGCCGTCTCAATGGGCATATACTTTAAAATCCTTCCTGTTTTTTCTGATTTCATCATATAATCCGAAGGAATTTTGATATATCGTTATAATTACTTTTTTGTCTTTTTGTTTACCTCTTGTTTTCTGTTCATATTTCGTAACTGCTCAGGTCATGCAGTCATTTGGATAAATCAGTATTAAACAGATTCTGTGATCTGTACTGCATAGGTGTAACCCCGTACTCTTTTCGGAATACCTCAGTAAAGTAGCTTTGATTGGGAAATGCCAGAATCGATGATATTTCTGAGGATGTAAAATCAGAATACATCAGCATATTTTTTGCCGTTTCCAGTTTCCGGGTACGAATATAACAACTTACTGACATTCCCATCTCTTTCTTAAAAATACGTGACAGATACGAAGGATTCAGGTTTACATAATCTGCCAAGGTATCAATCGTTATTCTGGTATGTAAATGGTCATATATATAATCAATCACCTTGGCTACAGGCATTGAAGTAATCCTTTTCTTCCGAAGATTTTTCATCTTCTTTGCGTAGGCAAGACACATGATATTATGAAGCTCTGTTATCTCATCTTCACTCTTTGCCTGATCTGCCTTAAGTATATAAAAATCACTCAGACTATAGGAATCCGAAAGCTCCATGCCTCCCTCTATGCAGTACCTTGCAAGCATCGCTGCTGTTACAACAAAATGATACTTGAGGTTCTGAAGAGGATTTCGTGACAGAGTTCCCAGCCCTTCCTTATTTGAAAAAACATCCTGACAAAGCAGCTTAACCTTCTCGATGTCCCCCTGACTTACCGCCAGATAGAACTCGAATTCAGGCTGATAAAGAGCGCGGGCAAACTCATTTTCCCTGCTGGTATATTCATGATATATCTGATCACGTTCTATTTCCATTAATCTACACTGTCCTCACTTACCGGGAACGTAAAGTATGTATCAGGATATGGTTCATCCTCAAGAGTAAAATGCCACCACTCTTCCTCCAGTGGCTTGAATCCATGAGCCAGCATGGCATCTCTTAATATCATTCTGTTATTATACTGTTCCTCGGTTATATCAGTATAATCAGGATGTGACTTCTCACCAAAATAGTCAAATGTACCACCCATATCTACTTCTTTCTCAAGGTTCATATCAAATAGCGTCAGATCCACAGTACTTCCTCTGCTGTGTCCCGAATGTTCTGCTATATATCCCTGTTCAAAAAGAACAGACTTATCCAGTTCAGGATAAAAATACTGCTTCATCCTTGTATCTTCCACATCCTCTGCCCAGTTCACAAAATTAGTAACTGCCATCTGCGGACGATAAGCATCGAATATCTTCAGTCTGTAGCCCTTTGCAGCCAGTTCATCACTGACCTCCTTCAGCTTTTCAGCGGCCTCTCTGGTAAGAAGTGCAACAGGCTCCTCATAACCATCGATCCTGTCACCGACAAAGTTATAGGTTGAATAATATCTTATCTCAAGAATAGCATCCGGAACCGCCTCACTCAGAAGGACAAAATCCGATGAATCATCAGACAGCTTTATACCATCGTCACCAACTGTTACATCCGATGCATCTTCAGCATCATCCGAAGTAGCAGTCTCCACATCTTCTTCCGAAGCCTCCTCATCTACATTTTTCTCAACCTTCTCGATATCCTTGGACTGATCAACTGTAAGATCAAAATTGTCAAACATTTCATTATCCGGAAGCAGCATATCAAATCGGTCCGTATAATCCCAGGAAAGCTCTGCCGTATCAACACTTAGTCCCAGCACATGACCACCCTTTGTTTTATCATCCGATACAAAATGCAGATGCCAGCCGGTAGCATTCATTTTATCCATATAAGGCGGACAGTATAGTCCAACCACCGTACCGCTTATATCTTCATAATCATAGAAGGTCTGATCTGTTTCCAGGACCTCAGCCAGTGGCTTATAGGGCTTCTCCTGAGCATATTCACTGCGGACATTCATCTCCTTAAAGCTTCCGTCTATTCTTACAAAATAGAATCTGTTGTCACCAAGCTCAGCAACGCGCTTATTAAGTTCTTCCTGAAGAGAAGCCACATCACTGATTCCCGATATGCTCTGCTCTTCATCCTTATCAAAAAATGTCACATTGGAAAATGGTATCGTCTCATCATCAGGCACTGCTTCAACACTGCCATCAGCGGCTGCACGATATACTACCCCATCCACCATAATAAGCTCTCCATTCAGCTTATCAAAGGTGCCTATTCCGATATCTCCTCTTTTCTTCAGTTCAAGTGCAGTAATGCTTCCGTTATAGTCACCGAAGGTAAGTCCCTGAAGCAGTGAAACCTGATAAATGGTTTCTCTGTCAAATGTATCATCAGCAGCCACGGTCTCAGTACTGCTTTCCACGTTATTATCACTCACCGCATCTCCCCCTGAAGTACCGCATCCGGTAAGAAGAAGTGACGCTATAAGTAAAAGTGCTGTCGTCCTGAACAGTTTCATTTTTCTCATATTAAGTTGCCTCCTGCTTAAAGATTTATAATTAAAAACATTTAATGTATTTTGACTTTTATAACATACATTATTATACTAATTATAATTTACAGAGGCAATATAATTTGCTCTGGTAATATAGATATAATATCCATATCTTCCTGAAAATTTTCTAAAAAACTTCAATTATGACAAAGCCAAAATATTTACTATTATTCAATATAGGAGGCATGACATGATTTCATTATTACTTTCATTTGTTGTACTTATAATCGGATATTTTGTTTACGGAAAAATAACTGATAAGGTTTTTGCGCCTGATGACAGAATAACTCCTGCCAACAGCATGGAGGACGGTGTTGATTATGTACCGATGAAAACCTGGAAGGCATATCTGGTACAGCTCCTCAATATCGCCGGTACCGGACCGATATTCGGGGCGCTTATGGGAGCCTGCTTCGGACCTGTTGTATTCCTCTGGATTATATTTGGTGCTGTACTGGCAGGCGCTGTCCATGATTACATGGTTGGAATGATATCAGAAAGAAATGAGGGCAGATCCATAGCAGAGCTTTCCGGTATATATCTCGGAAATGCAGCAAAGTGGATCATGCGTTTATTCTCTGTACTTCTGCTGCTTCTGACAGGAACGGTATTTGTAAACAGCCCTGCAGCACTCATTTCCAAGCTGACACCCAAAGCCTTAAATGAAAACTTCTGGATCATCGTTATTCTTTTATACTATGTACTTGCCACACTGCTTCCGATTGATAAGATAATCGGAAAGCTTTACCCGGTCTTTGGTGTCATACTCATCACAATGGCGGTATGTATTATGGGCGGAATAATCTTCGGCGGATATACGGTACCTGAGATCAGCTTTCAGAACCTTCATCCGGAAGGACTTCCTATATGGCCTTATATGTTTATCACTGTAGCCTGCGGTGCAATTTCCGGCTTCCATGCCACGCAGTCTCCGATGATTTCCAAATGCATCACTTCCGAAAAGGAAGGTCGAAAGGTATTCTACGGTGCTATGATTTCCGAATCAGTAATTGCGCTTGTATGGGCTGCCGGTGGAGTTGCCTTCTATGGAACAACCGGACTTCTGAATAATGCACTTACAGATCTGGGACAGTCAGGCGTCGTATATGACATATCCACCGGAATGCTTGGAACTATCGGAGGAATGCTGGCAATAGTCGGTGTTGTTGTATGCCCTATAACATCGGGAGATACAGCATTTAGAAGTGCCCGTCTTATACTTAGCGAAGTAACTAAACTGGATCAGAAACCGATCAGAAACCGGCTGGTTATCACCATCCCCATTCTTACTATAGGGGCGATACTTACCAAGCTGGACTTCAACGTTCTCTGGAGATACTTCTCCTGGAGCAATCAGACACTGGCTATGATCAGTCTATGGGTTGCAACAGCATACCTTATAAAAAATGCCAAAAAACGCATATTCAGTCTGATGACTGCCATACCGGCTTCCTTCATGTCAGCCGTCAGCCTTACATATATACTTATGGCTAAGGAAGGCTTCAAGCTGAGCTCAACCATTTCATACCCAGCCGGAATAATATTCGCCGCAGCACTCTTCATAGTCTATATATATAATGTGACAAGGGGACAGGCACCTTGTCACCAAATGTGACATGGGGACAGGCACCTTGTCACCAAATGTGACAGGGGGACAGGCACTTTGTCACCAACATAAATAATCAAGGGAATAAAATGAAAACAAAAATATATACCGCAAAAGTTTTTTCAAATGAAAAGTATCTACTCGGTGAATCACCATTCTATGATCCACGAACTGAAACTGTATCCTGGGTCGATATTATAGCAGGAAAGTTTTATACTCAGAAAATTACTTCAGAGCATTTTTCAGATAATAATTCTGAGCATCTTTCATGCCACAATATAGCAGACCATAGTATTGAATACTCTATGATTCCTGATGTATATGAATTACACCAGCAGATTGGCGCAGCAGTCCCCATGGCAACCACCGGCGATTACCTTATTGCGGGTACTGACGGACTATACATACTTTCCACTTCAGCTATACAGGAAGGTAATCAGGCTATCACAAAAGCGTTATCTCTTACTGATACATTTGAACCGTACCAGCGTTCTAATGATGCGAAGGCTGATCCAAAGGGAAGACTGTGGTTTGGTTCTTCTGTTTGGGATGATCAAGAGCCCTGCGGGAATCTGTACATGCTACAGGGAAGCACGCCCGTAATAAAGCAGCCGGACACATTAATATCTAACGGCATGGCATGGAACAAAGCGTGTAATAAGTTCTACTTTTCAGACTCCCTCTATCATGCAGTATTTGTATATGATTATGATGACGAAACCGGAAATATCGCCAACCGGAGGACACTCTTTGAAGTTGAAAATGGGATTCCGGACGGAATGTGTATAGACTCAGAGGACAATCTCTGGGTAGCAATCTGGGGTGGTCACAGAATAGAAAAAAGAAGCAGTATAGATGGAAGTCTTCTTGCAACAATAACTGTTGATGCAAAAAATGTTACCTCCTGCTGCTTCATAGGAAATGCTTTGGATACATTACTTATCACCACCTCCGGGAATGACGAAACCGGGGAAAATGATGGTAAGCTGTTTATATGCAAAGTAGATACAACCGGATTATATCCTGATGTGATGGCATACATGTTATGACTCAAACCGCTTTCCTGTCTGCATGAAAAACTGCTTTACCTTTGATACCCACATTCCAGAATATAGATATTTCCAGTACATCGCTCGCAGAATAACCAGACTAAGACACAGAATCGATGTACTAAATACTATATTCATCCACCACCTGAAATATATAAAACTTCAGATAATAGCTTTCGTCTGCCGCCCATAATATAGGATGATCCGGTGCCTGAGTTCTGAACTCCACCTGTCTTAGCCTTTTATGTACAGATCTGGCGGCTTCCTTAACAGTTCTGGTAAAAAGCTCCTGCGTCATAAAATGCGAACAGGAACACGTGGCAAGATAGCCTCCATTTTCCACCAGCCTGAGTCCCTTCATATTGATCTCACGATATCCCTTTATGGCCTTTCTGGTTGCCTCCCTTGACTTGGTGAAGGCAGGCGGATCAAGTATTACCACATCATATTTCTCCCCTGCATCAACCATCACGGGAAGTTCATCAAGAACATTTGCAACTTTAAATGTCACTATATCCTCAAGACCATTTTTCTTTGCATTTGATCTTGCCTGCTCTATAGCATATTCAGAGATATCAAGCCCTAGAACTTTGCTGGCACCACCATAGCCTGCATTAAGGGCAAATGTACCCATATGCGTAAAGCAGTCCAGCACCCTTCTGCCCTTACAGATCTTCTGCATCGCCAGCCTGTTATACTTCTGATCCAGGAAAAATCCGGTCTTCTGACCATTTACTACATCCACCGTATAGCGGACTCCGTTTTCCACTATATCTACATTAGTGTCGAATTCATTTCCTATAAAACCTTTATGTATAGGAAGTCCCTCTTTCTTTTGTTCCCGGGCATCACTTCTTTCGTAAACACCACGTATATTTATTCCATCCTGAGAAAGAACATCAATCAGTTCACGCACTATCACCTCTTTATACCTGTCGATCCCAAGTGCCAGCGACTCTACGACCAGAACGTCTTCATACTTATCAATAGTAATCCCCGGAAGAAAATCCGCTTCTCCAAATACCACTCGACAGGAGGATATATCCTTTTCTCCCATAACTGTCTTACGATAATTCCATGCAGACTGAAGTCTGTCCCGAAACAGCTTTTCATCTATCACTGTTTCCGGATTTCTGCTGAGCATCCTGATACGGATCTTGGAATTATCATTTATGTAACCGACTCCCATTGGATAGTCATCAAAGTCCACCAGATTAACTATATCTCCATTCTGATAACTGCCAGTACATTCAGCTATTTCATTATCATATACCCAGGCGCCACCGGCCTTAAGATAACGTCCTTCACCCTTCTTCAGTTTAATCGTCGCCTTATTACTCATAATATTATGTAAACCTCTTCCCTATGATACTATATTATTCCTCAAGCGTCCCGTCCTGACAGTAAATCTTTATTAATTTCCAGTCCTTGTCATAAACACACACCATTGTACATTTGCCGGTCCCGGAATCCACACCATATATCTCAAGCCCAACACTAATAGTTTCTGTCTCAATATCGGCACTGTTGTTCGGATCTCCACTGTAAAAATCCGCCTCCAGACTGTGATTCTGAACGAAAGAATTATAATCTTCCATTCCTTCTTCTATCACCTCTTTGTCAACTGTGATACATCTGAAGGTTTTTCCATTTTCCTGATCTATATCCTTTATAAGCTCCTCATTTTTCGAGCCCTCTTCAACAGCCATTACTACTAATCTGGTTTCACCTACCAGGTCATCATAATCCGCTCCATCCGGAAGGCTTTCAAACATCTCATTTCTGAATGCCTCCACTGATTCGTCATGCTTTTTGTTTTGGGAGATGATAACTGATTCTACAACGTAGATAACTACTGCAGCTATAATAAATATTATAATTAACAGTAACAGAACTGCATGAATATAATCCTTTACCTTCCCAAGCTTCTCAGCATCTATATATTTCCCTTTATTATGCCTTATTCTGATGATAAGCCTTGCGGAAACAAATATTCCAAGTGCCAGAACACATACAGCAATGAGAATGATTCTAAAAACAAATAATCCCAGCGATCCAAAAAAAACGCCGCTAAGATCATAAATTATATCATCGATTATAAACATAAATAATAAATTATAAATAATCGGGATATATACAAACCAGCTAAGATATATGATTATTCTTAAATTATTATCTGTATCCTGACGATAGTACCTTAGCACAAATACAGATACAGCAAGAATTGCTATACAGGTTATGATTACCACCAATAAAGGCACCCTAAATATGAGAAACTTATAATCGACTATAACTGTAAGACAGTTCACAAAAAAAGAATATACCAGACATAAAAGAACAACAATAAAATCAATTTTTCTCAGAAATCTGATTATCCTCCAGTCAGAAAGAGACTTTGCCCTATTCATAATATCCCCCATTACTCCATAGTTTTATATAGACAATTTTCATATAAATATATAACTCTCTCACTCGTATACTTATATTTCTAAAATCTTATTCTTCACATACTACGCAGTTTTATATAATCACTACTCATATACTTCTATAATCCTGCCCATTACGTCCTGCTGTGTTTCATATGATAATTATTCATATATTTCTATAATCTTACTCATTACATCCTGCACTGTTTCAATATCAGTCATTACATAGCCTGACTCCAGTGAATGATTCTTTCTATCATATTTATATAGAGCGAGTTTCAATCTGTCGCAGCCCTTTTCCACTTCCTCAGTCTCAACCCATGGATCTCCGGTACCATGGAACACTACCCCGCTTTCTTCCTTAGCAAAGTCAAAGGTTGCAGAAAGTGGCGTAAGATATACAAAGCTTAACACATCACTCCCTCTTTCACCAAGCACAGGATATACTCTTTCACGTGCATATGCCGCTGCTACTATTGTACCTATACTCTTTCCTACAAATACTATCCTGCTGTACTCTCTCCAGTTTATATCGGTAAGTCTTTCCTTTGCCTGTACCAGCGCCATATCAAATGCAAGCCTCTTCAGCTTCTCATCCTTTCCAATATTTCCAGGAAGACCACTGTAGGACACATTTATAACTTCATATCCCCGTTTTCTAAAATACTTCCCGGGATAATACAGCAGTGGTCTATCTACTGTATAACCTATTCCCGGAAAAAGCACGCAGATTTTCTTTTCTTCCATGACCAAGTCACCCCTCTAAAACAAACCGTATGTCATATGGTGTCAAAAGATACTCTGACACCCGCATCATAACATGAAATAAGTGTCAAAAGTCAAAATGCATTCCTGTCTATAGGAAAAGCATATTGAACTTTTGACACTCACATCATAACATAAATCCGATATAATATCTTCATTTAATAAATCAATTCAGCCACTATAGTCTGTAAAAACAGTCATCACATGTATATAGGAAATATAACCTCAACCTTAAATAAGTCACCATCAACAGTTATAGTAAATTCCCCGCCTTGAAGCTCTGTCAGATTCTTAGCTATGGAAAGCCCAAGTCCGGATCCTTCTGTATTACGGGAACGGTCTCCTCTCACAAACCTTTCTGCAAGCTCCTGTGCAGATATATTGAGCATCTTTTCACTGATATTCTTTATACTCAGGCAAACCTTATTATCATCTACCGGCTTAAGATCCAGATAAACTCTTGACTGTGGCTGTGCGTATTTTGTCACATTATTCAGAAGATTATCTATTATCCGGAATACTCTTCTTCCGTCCGCATAGATAGAGATATCCTCCTCCGCAAGATCAGCTATCAGTTCCAGCTCCTTTTCCTGCAGTTTTTCTTCATATTCTCCTATACACTGGGTAATGAGTTCCTTGAAATTAAGTCTGGTACACTCCAGATCTATATTACCGGTACTTGTCTTTGACACCTCTATAAGATCCAGAATAAGCTGTTTAAGTCTTTCTGATTTTTTATCCAGAACATCTATATACTCGCGGGCTTTCTCATTATCAATATCCTCTTTCTTGAGAAGATCCACATAATTGATTATAGAAGTTAGTGGTGTCTTAATATCATGTGAAACATTGGTAATAAGCTCTGCCTTTGTTCTTTCATCTCTTAGAGATGCTTCAACCGCTTTAGAAAGACCATCTCCAAGACGGTTCAGGCTTTCACCCATCTCACGCGAATCAAAACTGAGATTTGTTACATCAACCTTGGCACTAAGCTCTCCATTTTCTATCCTTCTGCTGGTTTCGAGTATAATATTCATATCAGTCTTGTTTCTTAAAAAGATTCCTATGAAAAATGCGTCAAGTATTATCATAAATATCGATAACAGTATGCCGCCAAAATCTCCATAGCAAAATGCATTAGCAAGTACAAAAAATGCTATAGAATTAATAAGAAGAACCATTGCAGCGAATATAATCAGTTTTACACGTCCTGACAGCCTCTTAGTCATACCCTTAAAACTGCCAAACAGCTTTCTTATAAGAATAACTGTAATAAAACCATTAAGGAACTTTTTACATTTAATCCTTCTTACTACATTCATTATTACAGCAAAGGTTGCAAGATATAGAATAAGAATAACTAAAAGTCCTGCTGCAATAAGTGATGGATATTCCTCCGCTAACATTCTTGATACTGATAAACTATATGCGACAACATTCATACCGGCAGCAGCCGCTATTATAATTATTTCATAGATCAAGAACCATACAATATATGGTGCTTTATCTACTACATATAAAACAGCCTTTTCACCACATATCAGAAGAACCAGGCATATAATAAAAACCACTACGCCAATTATAAGGATTTCGACCGGATTTTTTACAATTCTGCAAAGATCATAGGATACTCTATCGAAAAACTGCGCCTCTCTTGCATTATCCAGACTAACGCTCATCACAAAATCGTTATTTGTATCAGAGATAAGTCTGCGAAGTCTGTCACCATCTATATACTCGTAATCTGCTTTTTCTCCCTTTGAATTCTTATACCACTGATTCAGCTTTCCGGTTTCGGAATCGTAACTGATAAATATATCCGCTTCTTTTTCATACACCTTCAAAAGCTCCGGATAACTCATTTTACTGGCATCATTTTCCCCGTATGTAAATACGCCATAGGAATTTGTCCAAATGTCACCTATAGTCTTTCCGTCCATTGAAAAGGCAGCATAATACCCCTGGGATGATGGATCATATCCATAAGTATGGGCTTTTAAACTACTCTTTTCACTATCAGCCAGTGTGGTGTAAATTGCTTCTATATCACTCCTTAATAAGCAATTTGAAAGTATATATTCACCGAGTGCTCTTTCCGCATCTTCATTTTCCATTTCGAGTATTGCTTTAAGCTTATTACTATATGGAACATATACATTGTTAGAAAATGACATACCACTATCCAGATAAAGTGTTCCATATTTTTCATTATATATTTGATAATCGTTATTATAATAAACATAGAGATAATTATCTATCATCGTAAAATATGAGTCTTCATTTATACCGGAATCAGATAGATGCTTCCACATATCATTATATAATTTACACTTCTTATCATAATCTGATAAACCATCTGTCTCGTCATAATCAGCGGCTGCATAATCAAAAGAAGCATCGAATTTCTCACAGTTGTCATAAACTATCTGAAGATACTGCTCCCAGGTCAGTCTTACATATGAACTGTCCTTTATCGCAACCTGATCCGCAAAACCCGAAAACACATGCTCAGCATATCCGTAGCTTACCTCTTCGATATAATCAGGATTGGTATAATACTGAAGCTCTCTGGCTATATCCTTATCAGGTAATATTTCTTCAGCTTTTAGGGTTACAGGCTTTGGAGACTTATGCTCTTCCAGACTGCCAAGTATATCGTCATATTCATATATTATAAGCTCATTATTCGCAAAATCAGAATTAGTTGCTATATCATAAACCCGTGCCTTTTCCTGCTCGTTTACAAGAACAGAATATATCTCATTCTTGATAGTTGTTGACGTCTCATAATCTCCTTCAAACTTCTCATCAGAACTGAAAATATCATATCTGAAAAATATTCCTGCAACAGACAGGACAATACATACTACGGCTGCATATCCCAAAACATATAGTAATACTCTAAATATCTTATTCTTCAATACTTTCATCATAATCTTCTTTCCTATAAATACTTATCCCTTATTATTGTATCAATGCCTTTCCATCTTATAGCCCTGTCCCCAGACAACCTTAAGGAATCTGGGTTCCTTTGGATTGATCTCTATCTTCTCTCTGATGTGCCTGATGTGGACCGCTATAATATTGTCAGAAGCTATAGCATCCTCATCCCATACAGCTTCGTATATCTGACTGGTGCTATATACTCTGCCCCGGTTTTCAGTAAGAAACATCAAAATGTTATACTCTATCGGAGTAAGCTTTATCTGTTCTCCATCAACAGTTACTGACTTCTCACTGTCATTGATAACAAGTCCTCCATTAATTATTATTTTTTCGTCAGTATTTTCTGTTGTAATGGCTCCGAACTCTGTATAACGTCTTATCTGTGACTTGACTCTGGCAACTAACTCCAAAGGATTGAATGGCTTGGTAATGTAATCATCTGCACCCACATCAAGTCCAAGTATCTTATCTGCATCCTCTGACTTGGCAGACAGAAAGATAACCGGAACATGACTGGTTTCTCTGATCTTTCTGGTTGCTCTGACTCCGTCCATATTAGGCATCATGATATCTATAACTACCAGATGAACCTCCTCTTTCTCCAGTATCTTAAGAGCTTCAAATCCATCATAAGCCTTAAGTACATTATATCCGGCTGTTTCCAGATATATGGAAATTGCCTCAACTATGTCCTTGTCATCATCACAAACCAGAATACTAAACATTTTAACCTCCACTAACCTTTGCTATAAAGTACTTTATGATGAAAGTATAAGTATCAAATATTAATATAATCTTTTTTAATTTATTAAGAATTTATGAAGAACATGATAATTAGTTTCACATATTCTCTTTATTCAGTTTACTGTCTTATATTCACCACTACGATTTCCGGATAATCATTTATTCTAACCGGCAGAACACTGTTTCCGAGTCCTCTGCTTACATACATTGTTGTATTTTTCTGTTTATATTCTCCTTCGTAATACTCCGGGAACAATGTAAAATCCGGTGAAAATAATCCTCCCTTTCCGGGTATAATGATCTGCCCGCCATGCACATGACCAGCAAATACTATATCCGCTCCGGCTGTCGAATAATTATTTATATTATCCGGATCATGCACCAGCAGAACACGAAGTCTCGAATCTTCTTCCCAATCATAATCCCCGATATGGGAATCATCATAGGTTCCGGCGATCAGCATATGCTCTGTCTCTACAACCCTTCCATCTATGAACTGAACCCCAAGCGCCTCTATACTATCCAGAAAGCTATCAAACTTATCTCCATAAAGCCATACCTCATGGTTACCGGTAACATAATAAACCGGCGCTATCTCCACTGCGCCTTCAAAAAAATCATAGGCTAGGTTATAGCTGGTATGAATCGAGTCAACAGCATCTCCAGTCACTACAATAATATCCGGATCACAATCCTTTACCTTGCTTAATAATCTTGCCTGATTCAAACCGAAAAACTGATTATGAAGATCTGATATCTGGACTATCCGGCAGTTAAAATCAGATTTGTATTCATACTCACTAACAACCAGATGATAATTCTGATAAAGGCAGAAAATGATAAATAATGCCCATACAGCAGATATTACAGGAATCCATACAGTAAACTTTTTCTTTTGAGTCTTATGATGAAACAGATACATTCCCAAAAGCGCACCCAAAAAGCCACCTGAAACAGCTAACAGTATAAGAGCCTTTTCAGATATCCGTCTTGACTGTTTTATTGCCTTGTATTTATCGACTCCATATAAAGCAAAGGAGGTTAAATTAATAATTATTAAATTAATAACAAGTAACATACCAATCTACATATGATATGGGACATATGCCCTTATCCATACTCCTTCTTCCCTGTACTTTTCCTCCAGTATCTCACCGCAGGACTTGATTCTTGCCAGTCTGGACATCTCACGGAAGCTTATAAGCTCTTCTATATATACCCTGTCCTCTCTAAGAACCATATCTATGGATTTGCCAATTTGCGAGAGTCCCGTGCCTTCCTTAGCAGATATCTGCAGCACCTTACTCGCCCTTTTATCCAGAAGACCAAGTCTGTCATCCGGATTAGTCAGCTTATCCATCTTATTGAATATAGTGATAATCTTTTTAGGTTCATCATCATAACTGTAAGTGCTGCTATTAATAAATGAATCCGTACCGTCCACCGTTTTACCCGTGCTGTTCCGGCTTCTGCCCTCATTTTTTTCAGTATTATTCTTAATACTTCCTGCGTTCTTATCAGTACGTCTTTCTGCATTATTTTTACTGAAAAGAATATCCAGAGTTTCATAAACAACCTTCATCTCTTCACGCCAATTTGCACTGGAAGCATCTACAACATGGATAATATAATCAGCATAACAAACCTCTTCCAAGGTACTTCTGAATGCATCGATCAGATTATGAGGAAGCTTCCTGATAAAACCAACTGTATCTGTCAGAAGAACCTTCTGTTTTCCGGAACCCTCTCCTGTATATTCAAATACTCTGGTGGTTGTATCAAGAGTTGCAAAAAGCTTATCCTCAGCAAGGATTCTGGCACCTGTAAGCGCATTTAGAAGTGTAGATTTGCCGACATTCGTATATCCAACTATCGCAAAAGTAGGAATATCTCCACCCTTTCTGCCTTTTCTTGTCAGTTCACGATGAGATACCACTTCCTCCAGCTCACGTTTTAGCTGTGCCACCCTGTTCCTGATGACACGTCTGTCCTGCTCCAGCTTCTTTTCACCCGGACCTCTGGTACCTATTCCACCACCCAGCCTGGACATAGAGATTCCTTTACCGGTAAGTCTGGAAAGCCTGTACTCAAGCTGTGCCAGTTCAACCTGTAGTTTACCTTCCGCAGTTCTGGCATGAGCAGCAAATATATCCAGTATTACCATAGTCCTGTCCATCACTTTGGTATCCAGAGCTTTCCCAAGATTATACATCTGAGCCGGACTCAGTTCGTCATCAGTAATAATTCCGGTAGCACCCCTGTCCAGAATCATATATTGCAGCTCTTCTATCTTTCCGCTCCCAATATATGTTGCAGGATTAAAATGCGGCAGCTTCTGAACCATCCTGCCAACTACAACAGCTCCTGCAGTTTCAGCCAGTTCTTCCAGTTCATCAAGAGAAGCTTCTACGCCTGCCCCCTGATCTTCGCCTATATCTACAGCAACCAGTATTACATATTCAATATCCTTTTTATTCTCGTGCATAAAATCCAATCCTTATTTGATGTAGTTTTCAGACATTATATTTATTACCCGCGGGCTGTTTATACTACTGTCTATACTACTTTATAACCTTCCGCAGAAAGAACCTCCAGCGCTCTGGCATAGTTCTCTTCCTTTACCAGAATATAATCCGTATTATATGTCGATACGGCAAATATACCAATATTATTATCTGCAAGTATTCCGGATATTCTGGACAGTATTCCAATCAGCGAAAAGTCCAAAGTCCCCTGAATACGAAAGCCTTTCCAGCCATCTTCCCTTTCTACTGTACTCTTAGGTGTATCCTCAGTTCTGCAAACCAGAGACAGCTCTTCATCGGTTTTTCCAATAAAATAAAAATCCCGGCTCATATCTATATCATTTACATCTGATACCTTACATACAGTAAAATCACAGTCTATTTTCTTAAGCTCCACTATCTTATCTCTCCTTCCTGATTAATCTCTTAAAAGAAGTGCACGCATTATATATAGCACTTCCGATGCTTTTAGTCATTATTTTTTCAATTTGTCTTTATCAGATTTTTATTTGTTTTTTATTCAAAATACTTTTTTACTGTTTTCAAAAATAAAAAGCGTGTTCTTATTTATTAAAAACACGCTCCTTTGAAATCATCACTGATATACTTTTCAGATCTTTATATCATATCAAACCAGATATATATTAAGTTACATCTTAATCATCGATTATCTCCTCCGCCACCGCTCTCTTGGATAGTCCTCTGTTCATGGCAGTTCTGATAATATATTCGTGAGCTTCATCCTCGCTCATTCCCCTCTGGACAAGAAGGATCTTAGCTCTGCTGACAAATCTGAGTTCTTCCATCTTATCCTCCAGTTTTGCGACCTGCCTTCTGGTCTTTCTGAGCTTATCCTGCATAGATAGTTGTAATCTGATACTAAGTCCGAGAGAATTATCCTTAACCGGCTTAGGAACTGTTATGATTCCATAATCTACAAGATAACCTGAAACCTTACTATAAATATCTCCGGGAACTGCATATATTATTCCAATATCCTTTTTCTCATGAAGGTCCATAACAAAATCACTCCCCATTCCTTCATCTGAAAGTGGAGCATTTATTATGATGATATCATAGGTTCGCGTAAGCATTTCTCTTCTCGCTGCTGAAGCACTTTTTCTTATCTCAATAGTGCTGAATCTGCCAGCAGGAATACTCTTTCTGACAACCATATTAAATTGTTCTGAGGATGATACAATAAGTATTGCATACTCCCGGTCAGTTCTATTACTCATTTAAAATTCTCTATACTACCTGACACCTGATGCCGGTTCAAAACATAAAAACTTCACATATTATACAGACCAGACTATCTTACTGCAGATATGCTCTTATTACAGCCTCCGGAAGAATACTCTTCACAAACGAGCTCGCCTCTGCATATTCCATAGCTTCTTTTCTATTCTTTGGCAGCAGATTCCCCTCACCTTCCATTTCCTTTGGAAGACTCAGATTATTCTCTACGCCATAAAGACCGGCATGGATAAGCAGAGCATATGCTATATAGGGATTACTGAGAGCATCGGGAGAGCGCAGCTCTGCCCTCGTTTTCTCCATCGTATCATCTATATACATCAGCTCAGATCCGCTGCTTCTCGACCAGTTGACCTTGTCCGGAGCAGTACAGGTTCCGAAGCGTGCATAGGAAGCCTCCGTAGGATTAAGGAATAGTGTTATATCCTTGATCTTATCTATAATTCCAGCCGCAACATATTTTGCAACATCATTTCCATCTTTATCATGCGCAAAAATATTTATATGATATCCATTTCCCGGCATATTTGAAATAGGAACAGGTGAAAAATCCGCATAAAGTCCATATCTGTCAGCGATTGTACTGACAACCATCTTAAAGGTTATGATCTGATCCGCAGCCTTCATAGGCTTGCCATAATGGAAGTCTATCTCATTCTGACCGGGTCCTCTCTCATGATGTGACCTTTCCGGAGTAAGCCCCATCTCTTCTATCGTAAGACATATCTCACGACGAATATTTTCTCCTCTGTCAAGAGGTGCTATATCCAGATAACCTGCATTATCATAAGGCAGGGTTGTTGGAGTTCCTTCATCACTTAGCTTAAAAAGATAGAATTCCATCTCAGAACCAAACTTGAACTCGATTCCCTTACTCTCAGCCTTCTTTACTGCAGTCCGGAGAATGTTACGTGTATCCGCCTCATAAGGTTCACCATCTGCAGTGCATACATCACAGAACATTCTGAGAACCCTTCCGGAATCCGGACGCCAGGGAAGAACCGCCATAGTAGCGGGATCAGGCTTTAGATACAGATTAGGCTCCTTATATCCCTCAAATCCTCTGATAGCTCTGGCATTAATAGGTACTCCGCTATTAAATGCTTTATGAATCTCAGTAGGCATTACAGAGATATTCTTCTGAACCCCGTAGGCATCCCTGAAGGCAAGTCTTATAAACTTGGCATCCTCATCTTCTATATATTCCATTATTTCTGATTCTGTGTAACTCATGTTATTCTCCAATTATAACTAATCAAATAGTTCCCAAAACAAAAATATTCATCATATCTTGGAAATCCTTGGCGTAATATCCTCCAGCACCTCCAGAAGTATTCTTACCGTATCAAGTGATGTAAACATCGTCACTCCGTTCATTATAGCGCATCTTCTGATCTGGGCCCCATCCTGATAATGAATACCGGAAAGTATAGCTCTCGTATTTATGATATAGCTTACATAACCGGCCTGGATTGACTTCAGCACTTCGTCACTTCCATCGCTCAGCTTTCCCTTTATTCTGGTTCTGATTCCATGCTCCTTCAGAAACTCTCCTGTACCTACAGTTGCCTCAATATTAAAACCCAGTTCGTAGAATCTTCTGACAAGCGGAAGTGCCTCCTCCTTGTCCTCATCAGCAAGAGTAACCATTACTGTTCCATATTCCTTCATCTTAATACCGGACGCCTGCAGCGCCTTATAAAATGCTCTCTTAAGGCTTGTATCATAACCTATAGCTTCTCCGGTGGATTTCATTTCCGGAGACAGATATGCATCCATGCCATTCAGCTTTTCAAAGGAAAATGCAGGTGCTTTTACATACCAGTATTTTCTGAAGGCTTCTCCGGCTTTTTCCGCCTGCTCCTTTTTCCTGCCGCCCTCCGTTGCAGTTCCTGTGTAGCCCTGCTCCTTTAGGCTTTCCCCAAGCATAACCCTGGTCGCTATATCCACCAGATTGTAGCCTGTTGATTTGGATAAAAACGGAACACTTCTGGACGCTCTTGGATTGACCTCGATGATATAAACATTTTCTTTTTTATCTACTATGAACTGAATATTGAAGAGTCCTCTGATTCCTATTCCAAGTCCCAGCTTTTCTGTGTAATCCGCTATAGTAGCCTTGACCTTGTCCGATATGGAATATGGCGGATAAACACTCGTGCTGTCTCCGGAATGTACTCCTGTTCTTTCCACAAGCTCCATGATTCCGGGGAGAAATACATCTTTCCCGTCACAGATGGCATCGACCTCAACCTCTTTACCCACGATATACTTATCTACAAGTACAGGTCTATCCACATCCACTTCCACAGCAGTTTTCAGATAATGTCTGAGCATCTCATCATTTGCGACTATTTCCATGGCGCGTCCGCCAAGCACGAAGCTGGGACGTACCAGTACAGGATAGCCTATCCTCTGAGCTGCCTGCACTCCACTTTCTATATCGGTAACTGCCTCTCCCTTCGGATGCGGGATCTTAAGACTCTCTATCACGCCTTCAAATGCATCCCTGTCTTCAGCTCTAAAGATGGCATCGCAGTCTGTTCCAATGATCTTTACTCCTCTTTCAGTAAGTGGTTCAGCCAGATTCACAGCCGTCTGACCACCCAGGGAGGCAATTACTCCCAGAGGCTTCTCCAGATCTATGATATTCATTATATCCTCAGCGGTAAGAGGTTCAAAGTAAAGCTTATCCGCAGTAGTATAATCCGTTGAAACAGTCTCCGGATTATTATTAATAACTATAGCCTCATAGCCCATTTCATGTATTGTTTTCACAGCATGTACTGTTGAATAATCAAACTCCACACCCTGACCGATTCTGATAGGACCGGATCCCAGAACAATTATCTTTTCTTTATCTGAAACTACCGACTCATTTTCCTCTTCATAAGTAGAATAAAAATATGGTACATAGCTTTCAAATTCGCTTGCACAGGTATCTATCATCTTATAAACAGGCTTTATATCATAGCTTTTTCTAAGTCTCCAGATATCCTCTTCACTGCATCCCGCAAGCTCAGCAATGTAGGAATCCGAAAAGCCCATTTTCTTGGACTGATACAGTACATTTCTGTCTAAATAAAGTGAAATGTCATCGCCGGTCTTATAGCCTTCCGTCAGCTTCTCCAGCTCTTTCTCATGGCTTACTATATTCTTTATCTTATACAGGAAAAACATATCTATTCCCGTTCTGCTCTGAATCACCTGCAGATCCACTCCCAGCCATATAAGCTGTGACAGGGCATATATACGGTCATCCGTTCCATTTTCTATATATTTAAGAAGCTTGTCTATAGCCTCCTTCCTGTTTTCCGGCTCCGGTTTTTCTGACAGGCTCTTAACATCAAACTTCTCCAGATGAATATGATTTTTACCATCCTCAAGAGATCTTATAGCTTTTAAAAGGCTTTCCTCCAGAGTTCTTCCGACACTCATGACCTCGCCCGTTGCTTTCATCTGGGTAGATAAAATATTTGACGCACTGTCGAACTTGTCAAACGGGAATCGAGGCATCTTGGTCACAACATAATCCAGTGAAGGCTCAAAGCATGCAGGTGTATTCGCAAGATAAATCTCTTCCAGATTCATACCCACCGCAATCTTCGCAGATACCCTTGCTATAGGATAACCGCTTGCCTTTGAAGCAAGAGCGGATGAACGTGAAACTCTCGGATTGACCTCTATAACGTAGTACTTAAAGGACTGTGGATCCAGAGCAAACTGCACATTACAGCCGCCCTTTACCTGAAGCGCCCTTATGATTTTGAGGGCACTGTCTCTCAGCATATGATACTCCTTGTTGGTAAGTGTCTGACTCGGTGCCACTACTATCGAGTCGCCTGTATGAATTCCTACAGGATCAAGATTCTCCATATTACATACAACGAGAGCTGTATCATTTGCATCTCTCATTACCTCATATTCTATTTCCTTATATCCCTTGATGCTTTTTTCAACGAGAACCTGATGAACCGGAGACAGTGCCAGGGCATTCTTCATCATTTCTTTCATTTCTTCGGGACTGTTGGCAAAGCCTCCACCCGTTCCACCCAGCGTAAATGCAGGTCTCAATATAACCGGATATCCTATATCTTCTGCCGCCTTCAGTCCTTCCTCTATACTGTAGGTTATCTCAGAGGGAACTACCGGCTCTCCTATCCTCTCGCACAGCTCTTTGAACTGTTCTCTATCCTCAGCGCATCTTATACTGGCTGCATCTGTACCCAGAAGCTCTATCTCACACTCCTCCAGAACTCCCTTATCATTAAGCTGCATGGCAAGATTGAGGCCTGTCTGACCACCGATACCGGGCACTATTGCATCAGGTCTCTCATATCTGCATATTCTCGCAACATACTCAAGTGTAAGCGGCTCCATATATACCTTATCCGCAACAGAATTGTCCGTCATTATCGTGGCAGGATTGGAATTGGCAAGGATTACTTCATAGCCTTCTTCCTTAAGAGCAAGACATGCCTGAGTTCCGGCATAATCAAACTCAGCCGCCTGTCCTATTACAATGGGACCGGAGCCTATAACAAGTACCTTCTTAATATCCGTTCTCTTAGGCATTTTCCATTCCCTCCACATCCTTCAGCTTCTTATATTCATCCATATAATCTGTAAATCTCTTAAACAAATAGGTGCTGTCCTGCGGTCCCGGAGCACTCTCAGGATGATACTGAACAGAGAATACCCTGTCCTCCCTTTTCTCAAGACCCTCTACAGTTCTGTCAAGAAGATTGATATGTGATACCTCCAGTCCGGTTCCCTCCACAGAATCCATATCAACCGCATAGCTATGATTCTGACTGGTCATCTCTATCCTTCCGGTACGAATGTCCTGAACCGGATGATTGCCTCCTCTATGACCGAATTTCAGCTTATAGGTTTTGGCTCCATAGGAAAGGGCAAGAAGCTGATGGCCGAGGCATATACCGAACATAGGCATCCTTCCATGAAGCTTTTTCAGAGCTTCTATCACCTCCGGAACATCCTCCGGATCTCCCGGTCCATTTGATATAAACAGCCCGTCCGGATTAATAGATAATATATCCTCATAGCTGGTATTATATGGAACTACCGTTACATTACAGCCACTTCTGTTCAGCATCCGAACTATATTCATCTTCATTCCGCAGTCGATAGCGACCACACTGTATCTTGGATTGGCAGTTCTTGCATACCATCTTTTCTTTGAGCTGACCTGTGAAACCGCATCTCTCTTTACAGGAGTTTCAGCTATTATCTTAAGTCCTTCACTAATACCTGTTTCCACACCGGTTATCAGCACTCTTCTGGAACCAAGATCCCGGATGCTCCTTACAAGCTTTCGTGTATCTATTCCGTATATTCCGGGAATCCCATTTTCACTTAGTAATTCCGAAAGTGTTTTGGTAAATCTGAAGTTCGATGGCTCATCATTATAGTCCCTGACTATAAGTGCTCCAACGGAAACTATTCTGCTCTCAGAATCCTCATCTGTTATTCCGTAATTGCCTATAAGTGGATATGACATTACCACCGCCTGATAGGTATATGACGGATCGGTAACTATTTCCTGATAACCTGCCATGGAGGTGTTAAATACTATCTCGCATACAGCCTCTGTATCAGCACCAAAGGAATATCCCAGATACTCAGTTCCATCCTCAAGTATTATTTTCTTATTGTAATCTTTCATCTTTCCGACAGCCTCTTTTCAAATCTGTTTTTACTTACAACCTCAGGAATCCTGGTAGCATATTTTCCCGTAAAGCAGGCATCACAGTAAAAACCATGTCCCACCAAGGAAGAGAGCGAATCCACGGGGAGATACCCCAGAGAATCTGCACCTATAATACGGGCTATCTCTTCCACTGAGTTGTGACATGCTATAAGTTTATCCCTGGTATCTATATCTGTACCATAATAACACGGATTCAAAAAAGGTGGTGAAGAAATTCTCATATGTACCTCTTTTGCTCCCGCATCTCTCAGAAGTTTAACTATTCTTCCACTGGTAGTTCCTCTAACTATCGAGTCATCTACAAGTATTACCCTCTTATCCTTCACTGCAGAACTGATGGGATTTAGTTTTATCCTGACCTGGCTGTTTCTCTCATTCTGAGTCGGAGATATGAAGGTTCTTCCGATATATTTATTTTTTATAAATCCTATTCCATAAGGAATACCGGAGTATCGGGAATAACCAAGCGCAGCATCAAGTCCCGAATCAGGAACTCCAACCACAATATCAGCCTCAACCGGATGCTCCTTAGCCAGTATCTCACCAGCCCTGAGTCTTGCCTCGTGAACTGACACTCCATCTATTACAGAATCCGGTCTGGAGAAATATATATATTCAAATATACATATCTGACCTTTTTCGGTATCGCAGTAGTCAGTAAAGCTTTTAACTCCCTCTGAAGAAAAAACCATAACTTCACCCGGTCTCAGGTCTCTTACAAATGTTGCGCCAACGGACTCCAGCGCACAGCTTTCTGATGCAATTACATATTTTACAGTTTTTCCCTCTATTATTCCATAGCAAAGTGGTCTGTAGCCATGAGGATCCCGTGCAGCTATCATCTTGGAGGCGGACATGAGCACTATAGAATAAGCTCCTTCCAGATACTTCATGGAACCAAGAACCGCCTGTTCGATAGATGCTGTCTTAAGTCTCTCTCTTGTAATTATATATGCTATGATCTCTGTGTCAGAGGTCGTATGAAATATGGCTCCACCAAGCTCCAGTTCATTTCTCAGATCATAGGCATTGCTGATATTTCCATTGTGAGCCAGAGCCATCTTGCCCTTCTGATGATTAACCTCGATAGGCTGTGTGTTGACTCTGTTATTACCACCTGTGGTTCCATATCTTACATGTCCCACTGCCATACATCCATCAGGAAGCTTTCCAAGCTCCTCAGAATCAAACACTGTACTGACCTGGCCAAGATCCTTATGTGAAAAGAACAGACCATCATCATTTACAACTATCCCGCAGCTTTCCTGCCCTCTATGCTGAAGTGCGTACAGCCCATAGTAGATATCTGTCGCAATATCATAAGGCGTATCTGAATATATACCACAGACACCACATTCTTCATGTATTTTATCACTCTGATTATTCACTAATATATCACCAGTCATTTTCTTCCTCACTTAACAGATTATTTGTCTGACCTGATTTCTATATGCAGTTCCTTCTCCCCGGCAGGATATGAAGCCGTGTTACCCATAGCCTGGCTTAGTCATTTGAAACAGATTTTAGTTTTCTCGAGGTGTACCCAGCGCTTTCTCAACAAACTTTAGAAATATAGGATGAGGTCTGTTGGGACGGGATTTGAATTCAGGATGGAACTGTACTCCAAGGTAAAATGGATGTCCGCTAAGCTCTACTGTCTCAACAAGTTCTCCGTCAGGAGAAAGACCTGATATAACAAGTCCTTTTTCTGTTAACAGTTCACGGTATTTATTATTAAATTCATATCTGTGTCTATGTCGTTCTCTTATAAGCAGATCAGATGAATCCGGCATATGATCCACATTTTCTTTGTCTTTATATATTTCTTCCAGAAGTGTACCACCGATAATATGACAAGGATAGCTGCCCAGACGAAGTGTTCCTCCCTTATCTATACTGTCTGACTGTCCGGGCATAAAATCTATAACCTTATTAGTGCACAGCTCATTGAATTCTCCTGAGTTGGCATCAGCTATTCCTGCTACATTTCTGGCATACTCTATAACAGCTATCTGCATACCAAGGCATATTCCAAAGTATGGTATCTCATTTTCTCTGGCATATCTGGCAGCAAGAATCATGCCCTCTATACCACGTTCTCCGAAACCGCCCGGTACCAGTATGGCACTTACCCGACTCAGCTTATCCTTATAATTATCCGGTGTAATCTCCTCAGAATCTATCCACTCTATCGTCACATGAGTATTGAGCTTAAAGCCCGAATGATTAAGTGCTTCTACGATAGAAAGATATGCATCATGGAGCTGTACATATTTTCCTACCAGTCCTATCTTTACCTCTCTGTTTCTGCTGGTGATGCTGCAGACCATATCATGCCATTCTGTCATGTCCGCCTTCGGGGCTTCGATCTCCAGCTCACGGCATACCACATCAGAAAGTCCAGCCTTCTCCAGCATCAGCGGAGCCTCGTAAAGATTAGGAAGTGTGCGGTTTTCTATAACACAGTCCTCCTTTACATTACAAAACATGGATATCTTCTGAAAGATAGACTCTTCGAGGGGTTCGTCACATCTGAGTACTATGACATTCGGATTGATACCCATGCCCTGCAGCTCTTTAACTGAATGCTGAGTCGGCTTGGACTTATGTTCATTAGACCCATGTAAATACGGAACCAATGTCACATGAATAAAAAGGCTGTTCTTCTTTCCCACCTCAAGGGAAATCTGCCTGACAGCCTCCAGAAAAGGCTGGGACTCTATATCACCTATAGTTCCGCCTATCTCTGTTATAACTACATCTGCATCTGTTTCATTTCCTACTCTATATACAAATTCCTTTATCTCATTCGTAATATGCGGAATAACCTGAACTGTTGAACCCAGGTATTCTCCACGACGTTCCTTATTCAGCACATTCCAATATACTTTTCCGGAAGTAAGGTTCGAATATTTATTCAGATTTTCATCTATAAATCTTTCATAGTGTCCCAGATCAAGATCTGTTTCAGCACCGTCCTCAGTTACATATACCTCTCCATGCTGATACGGACTCATCGTACCGGGATCCACATTTATATAGGGATCCAGCTTCTGGGCTGCAACCTTCAGACCTCTGGCTTTTAATAGTCTTCCCAATGAAGCCGCTGTTATACCCTTGCCGAGTCCGGATACTACTCCTCCGGTTACAAATATATACTTTATCATTTTTTATTCCTTTCCATTCTATTTATTCCACTCTTTTTCCACTCTTTTTCCATTCTTTTCTATTCGATTTCCATTCTATTTCTATTCCCTTTCTTCTCCCCTTCTGCTGCTTTTGTTCTGTGAATCCATCCCTTTGATTGATATTTATATATCGCTTTGATTGATATTTATATATCGCTTCGCCCGCTTTTCCATTTATTCCGATTAGCTGCATCACAGATTGGTATATCCCATCAGATCCCTGTCTATCTCCTGAGCAGCCTCCCTTCCCTCAGCTATCGCCCACACTACAAGTGACTGACCTCTATGCATATCACCAACTGTATATACCCTGTCAATGCTTGTTTTATATTTACCCGGTGCTGTGGATACATTTGTTCTGACATTCACCTCTACTCCAAAGCCTTTGGTTACATATTCTTCACTTCCAAGAAAGCCTGCAGCTATTAACACAAGCTGAGCCGGAAGCTTCTTTTCACTTCCTTCCACCGGAACCATATTCAGTCTGCCCGTCTTCTTGTCCTTTTTTGCTTCAAGGGAAATGATTATTACTGACTGAAGATTTCCATTGGAATCCTTGACGAATTCCTTTACTGTTGTCTGATATATCCTGGGATCATGACCGAATTTTTGTATAGCCTCTTCCTGTCCGTAATCCGTCTTACATACCCTGGGCCATTCAGGCCATGGATTAGTAATCAGCCTTTCATCGGGAGCCTTGGGCATCATTTCAAGCTGCGTAACTGAACGTGCACCCAGACGAATGCTGGTACCTACACAGTCATTTCCGGTATCGCCGCCTCCAATCACAATAACATCCTTATCCTTTGCCAGTTCATAAGGAGGCTTCTTCATATCAGTATCCAGCAGTCTCTTGGTTACCTGTGTAAGATAATCAACTGCGAAGTATATCCCTTTCGCATCTCTTCCGGGTGCTTTTATGTCTCTCGGATTTGATGCACCACACGCAAGAACAACGGCATCATATTCCTTAATTAGTACCTCAGCGGAAATATGTCTTATATCAGATGTTTTTCCGGAATCATTATATGAGGCTTTGTCTGAAATCTTACCGGAGAGTTCTGCAGGATACTTATCGCCTCCGCAGACATCTACATTTGTCTCAAATACTATCCCTGCCTCTTCCATCATCCTGACCCTTCGGTCTATAACAGACTTATCAAGCTTCATGTTAGGAATACCATATCTAAGAAGTCCACCCACCCTGTCACGTCTTTCATAAACAGTTACCTGATGCCCTCTTAAGTTCAGAAGATGGGCTGCTGCAAGTCCCGATGGACCGCTCCCTACAACTGCCACCCTCTTACCGGTTCTTATCTTAGGGCTCTCTTCCTTCACAAGTCCATGTTCAAAGGCGTATTCAATAATAGTTTTCTCATTTTCCTTCGTCGAAACCGAATCACCGTGCAGTCCACAGGTACAGGCAGCCTCGCACAGTGCAGGACATACTCTGGATGTAAACTCAGGAAAACTGTGAGTTGTAGCAAGTCTCCTGTATGCCTGCTCCACATCGCCTCTAAACAGAAGATCATTTGTTTCCGGAACCAGATTATGCAGGGGACAGCCTGATGCCATTCCTGATATCATGACTCCCGCCTGGCAAAATGGAACACCACAGTCCATGCATCTGGCTGCCTGCTTACGCTGCTCCTCTATAGTCAGAAGTCTGTGAAATTCATTAAAGCTGTTAACTCTATCCTCTTCTGAAATCACCGGTCCATCTAATCTTGAATACTCTAAAAAACCTGTCGGCTTACCCATACGCTATTCCTTTCTACTAATCATAATCACCGCCAAATAACAAGCCTGTAACTCATGCTGAGTAATACCACTACCTTTTCTCTATTTGTCTTAAGACAGTAACCCTTCATCCTGATCAACCAACAAGTCTTGTAAATGCTTCAACCTCAGCCTGCTCGTGATCCATGCCTCTCTCTTCGCCTTCTGCAGTAAGTCTGAGCATCTCCTTATAGTCAGCAGGAATTATCTTCTTGAAATGCTTCACATACTCGCTGAAATTATCAAGGATTCTCTTTCCCTTCTTAGAGCCTGTGTATTCTACATGCTTTTCTATAATTCTGCGCAGCTCTTCTATATCATTTTTATATTCAAGAAGCTCCATATTCACCAGTTGTTTATTGAGATTTCTGTAAAGGGTATTATGCTCATCCAGTACATAAGCCACGCCTCCGCTCATACCTGCAGCAAAGTTCTTTCCGGTCGGTCCCAGTATTACCGCCTTACCTCCGGTCATGTATTCGCAGCCATGCTCTCCAACTCCTTCAACTACCGCAGTAGCACCGGAATTCCTGATACAAAATCTTTCTCCTGCCATACCTGCTATATATGCCTCGCCTGAGGTTGCGCCGTACAGTGCCACATTTCCTATGATAATATTGGCTTCGGGATCATACTTTGCATCCTCCGGGGCATGAACTATAAGTTTTCCACCCGAAAGACCTTTGCCAAAGTAATCATTACTGTCACCGGTCAGCTTAAGTGTAAGTCCTTTAGGGATAAATGCACCGTAGCTCTGTCCTCCTGCTCCTGTGCAGTTTATTACAATACTGTCCTCATCCAGTCCCTCAGAATAACTTCTGGTTATCTCTGCACCAAGAAGCGTTCCAAAGGCTCTGTCCGTATTAGTCAGACTAATATCCAGACTTATTCCACCCTTATCTTCAGTCTTAACTCCGGTATTATTTCCAGTCTTAACTCCGGTATTATTTCGAGTCTTATCTTCAGTATTACTCTTAAATCCTCCGGCATCCGGCTTTTTACCCGAAGACCTTAGCAATTCTTTTATCTCCTTCGATGCCAGCAGTACTGCTTCATCTTTGGTTTCTTCCAGCCTGAAGTCATATTTTAATTCAGGATTAAATACCTGCTCTGCATGATCAATCTCTGACATATCTACAAGGATATGGCTGAGATCAAGAAGAACCTTTGAGTTCATACTATCAGAAGCCTTGACATCCTCTGTCACCCTGTCCTTAACCTTAAGCAGATCAGTTCTTCCAACCAGCTCATCCAGTCTTCTGACACCGAGCCTTGCCATATATTCACGAAGCTCTCTTGCGATAAAAAGCATAAAATTCTCTACATATTCCGGCTTTCCGCTAAACCTCTTTCTAAGCTCCGGATTCTGGGTAGCTACACCCATAGGGCAGGTATCATTCTGACAGACTCTCATCATTACACAGCCCATAGTTACCAGTGGTGCTGTCGCAAAGCCGAATTCCTCTGCGCCAAGGATAGCAGCAATCGCTACATCTCTTCCGCTCATCAGCTTTCCATCAGTTTCTATTACCACCTGATTCCTGAGGCCATTTGCAACAAGTGTCTGATGAGTTTCTGCAAGTCCCATTTCCCACGGAAGACCAGCATTATGGATTGAGCTAAGCGGTGCCGCACCTGTTCCTCCGTCATATCCTGAAACGAGGATTACCTCAGCACCAGCCTTCGCAACACCGGCCGCAACTGTTCCAACACCGGCCTCTGAAACCAGCTTTACAGATATACGTGCATTTTTATTTGCATTTTTCAGGTCATATATAAGCTGCGCCAGATCCTCGATGGAATATATATCATGATGAGGCGGTGGAGATATCAGGCTCACTCCCGGTGTTGAATGTCTGGTCTTTGCAATCCAGGGGTACACCTTTTTGCCCGGAAGATGACCTCCCTCTCCCGGCTTGGCTCCCTGAGCCATCTTGATCTGTATCTCCCTGGCACTTACCAGATATTTGCTGGTCACTCCAAATCTTCCGCTTGCCACCTGCTTGATAGCTGAGCTTCTGTCATCTCTGGTTCCTGCAGAGACAATCCTCTCATCGCTTTCTCCGCCTTCACCACTATTAGACTTTCCATGCAGATGATTCATTGCTATAGCAAGAGTCTGATGAGCCTCCTCCGAAATCGAACCATATGACATAGCACCTGTTTTAAATCTCTGTACTATCTCAGTCTCGCTCTCAACCTCTTCGATAGGGATGCCCTGCTCCGGGTAGCTGAACTCCATAAGACTTCTAAGATAGCCTGTATCCTCTCTATCAACCATTGAGGTATATTCCTTGAATTTCTCATAGCTTCCTTCTCTGGTTGATAGCTGAAGCATATGAATAGTTTTGGGATTATATCTGTGATTTTCGCCCCGGGAACGAAGTCTGTGTCTTCCGGTTGCAGTAAGCTCAAGATTTACCGGAAGTCCCAGTGGATCAAATGCTTTGCTATGCTGCATATCAACATTTCTGGCAATATCCTCCAGAGTAATACCTCCAACTCTGCTGACCGTACCGGGGAAGTATTCATTTATCACTTCCTCTGAAACTCCTATTGCTTCAAATATCTTACTGCCCTGATATGACTGAACAGTTGATATGCCCATCTTTGATGATATCTTAACTATTCCATTTAAAATGGCATTATCATAGTCATCAACTGCCGCATAGTAATCCTTATCAAGAAGCCCATCATCTATAAGCTCCTGAATAGTACTATGTGCAAGATAAGGATTGACTGCAGATGCACCATATCCGAGAAGGGTTGCAAAATGGTGTACCTCCCGCGGTTCCCCTGACTCAAGAATAAGTGACATGGCGGTACATTTTTTTGTCTCTACAAGATGTTTATGTACTGCTGAAACAGCTAGCAGTGATGGGATTGCCACATGATTCTCATCAACACCTCTATCAGAAAGAATAAGGACACTTGCTCCATCACGATACGCCTTATCCACTTCTACAAACAGATGATCCAGAACTCTTTTCATCGGGGTACTCTTGTAATACAGAAGTGATACCTTCTCAGCCTTGATGCCATCCTTATCAAGATGCTTTATCTTCAGCATATCCAGATCTGTCAGGATAGGATTATGTATCTTGAGCACATGACAGTTTTCCGCCTTTTCTTCCAAAAGATTACCGTTTTTACCAACATATACTGTTCTGGAGGTTACTATCTTCTCTCTCTCTGCATCAATCGGAGGATTGGTAACCTGGGCGAACAACTGCTTAAAATAGTAGAACAGCGGCTGATACTCTCCGGAAAGTGCCGCTATCGGGGTATCAACTCCCATAGAGCCTATCTGCTCAGTAGCATTCAGCGCCATATTCAGGATTCCCTCCCGATAGTTTTCGTAGGTATAGCCAAATGCTTTCTGCAGCTTCTTTCTGTCATCCCCTGTTATAGCCGGAATCTTCTCATTTGGAATCTTTATATTCTTAAGCTCCATAAGACTCATATCCAGCCATTCACCAAAGGGCTGCTTATGAGCATATTTTTCTTTTATCTCTTCATCAGTAAATATCCTGTTCACTCTGGTATCTATCAGAAGCATTTTTCCGGGGTGAAGGCGTTCCTTCCTGATAATATGACTTTCCTCCAGAGGAAGAACTCCAACCTCTGATGACAGGATAAGCCTGCCGTCATCCATTACATAATAACGTGATGGTCTCAGTCCATTTCTATCAAGTATCGCTCCCATAACATCTCCATCAGAGAACAGTATTGAGGCAGGGCCATCCCACGGCTCCATCATGGTTGCGTAGTATTGATAAAAATCTCTTTCCTCCTGGGAAAGTGTTTCATTATGAGCCCAGGGTTCAGGAATAGCGATCATTGCTGCAAGCGGCAGATCCATACCACTCATCACCAGAAATTCCAGTGTATTATCCAGCATTGCAGAATCAGAACCACTTGAAGAAATAACCGGAAGAACCTTTGTCATATCCTCTTCACTAAAAAGATCTGAGTGCATGGTTTCTTCACGTGCAAGCATCTTATCTGCATTTCCTTTTATCGTATTGATCTCGCCGTTATGAACCATCAGACGGTTTGGATGAGCTCTGTTCCAGCTCGGATTCGTATTTGTAGAGAATCTGGAATGTACCATTGCAATGGCTGACTCATAATCTTTATCAGTAAGGTCTCCAAAGAAGGTTCTGAGCTGTCCCACCAGAAACATACCCTTGTAAACTATAGTTCTGCAGGAAAGTGACGGAACATAAGTATTAACATTACACTGTTCAAATTCACGTCTTATGATATAAAGCTTTCTGTCGAAAGCAAGATCCGGATCATTTTCCTTTTTATCCAACGTATCTAAGGATCTGAAGCCTTCTTTTAATTCTTCAGGTCTTTCGATAAATACCTGTTCAATAACCGGCATACATTCTCTTGCCTTTGTTCCCAAAACCTCCGGATGAATATTTACACTTCTCCACCCAAGAATATTCATGCCGGCTTTTTTTACAATAATCTCAAACATGGACTTTGCCTGTCTTCTCTCAAGATCATTTTCAGGGAAGAAGAACATACCTACTCCGTAGTTTCTTAGATGCTTACCACTCTTCTTATCCCCGCCTCTGTAATCAGGCAATTCTATGCCCTGTTTCTTCATTACCTTTGCAAAGAATTTATGAGGAATCTGAGTAAGAATTCCGACACCATCTCCTGTTTTACCCTCAGCATCCTTACCGGCTCTATGCTCCAGATTCTCTACTATACTAAGAGCATCAGCAACAAGCTGATGACCCGGCTTTCCATCTATCTGAATGATAGCACCGATACCACAGTTATCATGTTCAAAGGATGCATCATATAACCCCTGGCTTCTCAAGTCTTTCATTCTCTCTTCCATAATTCCTCCCTTTGGTGACAAGGGGACAGGCACCTTGTCACATTAAAAAAGGCACTTCGAGTACAGTACTCGAAGCGCCTTTGCTCCTCATCTATTTATTAACTTTTTAAAACAATATCAGTATAATACTTTATTTTAAAAAGTCAATACTATTTTTAATTAATTTTTTTTGGTGACAAGGTGCCTGTCCCCTTGTCACATTACTGAACGCTGAACAGTAGCTGTCCATAGCTTGGGAATGGCCAGTCTCTCTGAGATGTGAGCATCTCTGCTTCGTCAACATATTTTCTAAGAGTTTCCATCTTCGGAAGCATTTCGTCTCTTACAAATGCAGATGACTCAAATACATCTTCAAGATTCTTGAAATCTGCAAGCGCACCTTCCAGTTCCTTGACTGCCTCTAAAATACAGTCTGTAAGTTCAGATAATCTTTCCATTGTAGATACCTCGTAATTGCATTTAACCTTGTCACTGACCTGTCTCATAAGTGATGTTGTTTCTGCAAGTCTGTAAAGGTATCTTTCTATTGCGGGAAGATAGTTCTTACGGACCATATCCACCATGGTAAGTCCTTCGATATTTACTGTCTTTACATAGTTTTCAAGCATTATCTCACATCTTGACTGAAGCTCTGCTTCCGTGAAAACCTTATGCTCCATAAGCATCTTCTTGTTCTTCTCATCAAGAAGATGTGGCATAGCATCGGCAGTAGTTTTAAGGTTTGACAGCCCTCTTACCTCTGTCGCCTCCTTGATCCATTCTTCTCCATAACCATTTCCATCAAAGAGTATTCTCTGATGCTCTGTAATAACCCTCTTAATCAGATTATGAAGTGAGGTTTCAAAATCCTCCGCATGCTCCAGCTCATCAGCATACTGACGAAGGCTCTCTGCTACAGCTGCATTTAACATTATGTTGCAGCAGGCTATACTATTGGAGGAGCCAAGTGATCTGAACTCGAACTTATTGCCTGTAAATGCAAATGGCGATGTTCTGTTTCTATCAGTAGTATCACGTCTGAATCTTGGAAGCGAATGAACTCCAAGCTTCATCTTGACCTCTTCAGTTCCTTCATATGGTCTGTCTTCCCTGATTGCTTTAAGTATGGCTGTCAGCTCATCTCCGAGGAAGATTGATATGATTGCCGGCGGTGCTTCATTTGCTCCAAGTCTGTGATCATTTCCCGCAGTTGCAACAGAAAGTCTCAGAAGATCCTGATAATCATCTACTGCCTGGATAACTGCTGCAAGGAATAACAGAAACTGAGCATTTTCATAAGGGGTTTTCCCCGGTGAAAGAAGATTGATTCCCGTATCTGTTCCTATAGACCAGTTATTATGCTTTCCTGATCCATTTACCCCTGCAAATGGTTTCTCATGCAGGAGACATTCCATGCCATGTCTTGCCGCTACCTTCTTCATTATTTCCATAGTAAGCTGATTGGAATCTGTTGCAATATTAGTGGTTGAATATATCGGAGCCAGTTCATGCTGTGCGGGTGCAACCTCGTTGTGCTCTGTCTTGGCAAGTATTCCCAGCTTCCAGAGCTCCCGGTTCAAATCCTCCATAAACTCAGATACTCTCGGCTTGATAACTCCGAAGTAATGATCATCCATTTCCTGTCCCTTAGGAGGCATCGCACCAAACAGTGTTCTGCCGGTGTATTTGAGATCCGGTCTCTTATTGAAGACCTCCTTATCGACAAGAAAATATTCCTGCTCAGGTCCTACACTTGTTCTTACATACTTTGCTTCTGTACCAAAAAGCTTTAATATCCTGAGAGCCTGTCTGTTGATAGCCTGCATGGATCTGAGAAGCGGTGTCTTCTTATCGAGTGCCTCTCCTGAATATGAGCAGAAGGCTGTAGGGATACAAAGTGTATGATCCTTGATAAATGCATAGGAAGTAGGATCCCAGGCTGTATAACCTCTTGCCTCAAATGTAGCTCTAAGTCCTCCTGATGGAAAAGACGAAGCATCCGGCTCACCCTTGATTAGCTCTTTGCCGGAGAATTCCATAACCACTCCTCCGTCAGCAGTCGGCTCTATGAAGCTGTCATGCTTTTCTGCTGTCACTCCAGTAAGCGGCTGAAACCAGTGTGTAAAATGTGTTGCTCCATTCTCGATAGCCCATTTCTTCATCTCAAGTGCAACTGCATCTGCAACATTTTCGTCCAGCTTTGCATTTTCATCAATAGTCTTTTTAAGAGATGCATAAACATCATCTGATAATCTCGCCTTCATTTCTCTGTCATCGAAAACAAGAGAACCAAAAAGCTCAGGTACATTAATCTTTTCCATAGCCATATCTCCTTTTCCACAAATGAACAAAAAAAGGCGCCCTAGAGTTATATCTCTAAGACGCCATTGCCTTTAACAGTTTTGGATTATACTCCATATTAATTTGATTTGTCAACAGATTTTTTATGCCATTTCAGATTTGTTTTGCTTATTCAGATCTGTTTTGTCAGTTCAGATTTGTTTTGCTTGTTCAGATCTGTTTTGTCAGTTCAGTTTTGTTTTTCCTGATCAGATTTGTTTTATCTGTTCAGATTTGCTTTATAATCACGTTTAACTCAGAATACACTCCTGAAGCAGCATATCGTAAACAACTCCCTCCCGGCTGTTGAAGTCCCATCTTAAGTGTCTTTCAACAGGATTCATATTCTCCCTGACATTCCTAATGCACTGCTCCGCTCCCTCCACAGGACTTTGGGGACTATATTCATTTCCAAAGATTATATATCTGCCTGCAGCTCGTGCCAGCGCATTATTAATTATCGGAATAATACTGTTATTCATATCACGTATTATTCTGTCAGCCTCTGCTTCCAGCTCGGTCACTTCCGGAATAATGTCATACAGACTGCCGAGATATGATCTGATAAAAAATGAAAGTGTTGAAAAAAGCTGACTATGAACGCCGCAGCAGACTACTGTATCTGCGGATTTTTCAGGCAGATATCTGAGTATCGCCTCTTCACTCTGAATCAGCTTCTTTTGTAAAGCTTCCAGGTTGAGCAGCATCTCACTTCTAAGATAATCCATTGAGATATCCTGCCCTTTGTCTCTCGCCGAGGAAAGCATCCTGTCGCAGAATACCTCCATATCCTTTTCACTAATTCCGGTAAGGGATATATTCTTACATTCAATCCTGCTTCTCAGATTATCAGGCAGTCTTTCCATAGAAGTCCTCATTGATGCCACATCTACATCTACGCAAATAACCTTCTTACCTCCGGATAAAAGCGTAAAGAGATCGATATCATTACACCGTCCCGCTCCAATAATAATAACACTTTCAGGATCATGCTCAAGGATCAGCTCCGTTAACTGAGAACGATATGACGCCCAGTCTTCCCAGGCATTTTTCATTATGAACTTATCCTTTATCCTGTCATAAATGCTCATATCCACACTCACCATCGAAGCCCACTTTTCCATTCTATTTCTTTTTCAAAAAAACCATCATAAATGTTTTAGCCTATTGCAGCATTATAGAGTAATCACACCAGAATCATACCAGAACCAGCCCCAGTATTCCCATAGCCACAAAGAAAGCTGCTAATATTGCCAAAGACACCGTAGTAAGACCGGACATTACCGGATCATAGTATTCATCAAGCGTTTCAGCATTAATAAGAATCTCTCTGGTTTCTCCAATCTTAGGCATTCCCTTTTTATAGATCAGACCTCTATAATATGTTCCGCTTTGTACAGTTCTGTTTTCTCCACCATAATAAAATTCATATAAAGGTGTGCGGCGGAATCCTGAGCTGTTTCTCTGATGAACAAGCTCTACGCATTTTGCCTGCACCGGCTGAGTACATCTCTGAACAGTTCCTCTTTTGACGATCAGATTACCTATTACCATTCCGAGTCCAACAACGATCATAAGAACACATGCAATAGTTCCGCCTGCTGAGTCAACGGCAGAAATCCAGCTTGCTTTTCCAAACTTAAGAAATAATCCATAGCTAAGCATAAGAATACCGCATAGCTCTGCAATCACCAGAATATATAAACCATTTCTTTTCTTTTTCTTCAGCATATCCATCAAGGTCGAATACGGTGCAAAGATAAAAAGGACTCCTGCAAGCACCAAAAGCAGCCATTTTATATCCTTCATAGCAGCTACACAAAGCATTATCGCAAGTATTAATGTAATTATCATTTCGGGAACACTCATAATCCCCTGCGGTTCAATTCTTGGATACTTAAGATCTGAAGAACCATTTTGATTGTCATCATACTGCTTCAGCAGCTCTTCTTTTCTTTCCTGCGTCATACGTCCCTGACTTACTTTTAGATCCAAAAGATTCTCGACATCATCTCTATTCATTTGAAAGTTCATTTCCCTCACCAATAAAAAGCTATACCTTTCCAGTACATTAAATCTGTTCCACCGGCTTAATTATCCTCTTCCTTAAAAGCAGGTAAATCAATAAACTGGTTGAAGTCCCAAGTATTATTCCTGCTATAACATCAGTAGGATAATGCGCCCCTACATAAAGTCTTGAAAATGCAATGACCGAAGCCACCAGAATCAAGATCACACCTATCCACTTTCTGTTTTTTGAAAGGCACCAGGTTACGGCACCTGCTACCGCAAAGGAAGCGTTACTATGTCCCGATGGAAAACTCGAATCATGTGGCATTTTAGCTATTAATTCCAGTCCCTCTATAGCATCATACGGCCTGGTCCTGTTTATGATGGTTTTGAGAAGTCCATTGCATATACCGGCACTGACCGCAAGAGACACAGAAGCGATTATTCCGATAGAGCGCGTTGGCTTATATATAACAAGAACTATACATATAAGTATCCAAAACCATCCTGCATTTCCCAAAAAAGAAAAAAACCGCATAATCTGATCAAAAACATCTGTCCTGACATTATTTTGTAAATATAGTAAAAATGCTTCTTCCCACGCCATTATAAAAGTATCCTTTATTTAAATATTTATATGGATTTTATTATCTTCTCAACAGTTTCTTCAACACAGGCACGGGTTTCTTCTATAATAACGTCCGCATACTTTTCATATAACAGACTTCGGCTATCATACATTTCATCCAGAGTCTCTCCCTGCCGTAATACAACACCTCTCTGCCTGATGTTATGAAGACGGGCGAACAGCTCCTCTTTATCAACCTTTAGATATACCACCTTCCCGATACTCTTCAGATAATTCATCCCCGCCTCACTATATACAACACTTCCTCCTGTTGCAATTACAGTATTGGAAGGCTTAATTGATAGAACTGCCGTTTCCTCTGCTTTAAGGAATCCCTCTACTCCGCGATTCTTTATAATATCACATAGCAGCATACTCTCTTTTTGCTGTATCACCAGATCCGTATCTATGAAGTTAAGTCCCAGTATTTTCGCAAGTATTACTCCCACCGTACTTTTACCGGAAGCCGGCATACCTATAAGAGTAATATTATTATCAATTATTTCCATATGTAACAGGTCTCCCGATAATAATTTGATTATATTTATTCATATTTTACGCTAAATGCTTCTGAATCAGTTTATATATACCATATCCATCAAAGTATCATCAATTTTTTACTCTAAGGGTTTTAAGATACTCCTTCTGCTTCGGGGTTATACGATAGCTTTCCACAGATTTTTGAATAGCTTTGTTATGTGTCCATTTATCGAGTCTTTTTTCTTCAATAAACGGAAGAATGGCATCATACTGCTTTGCAAGGGCGGTTGCAAAGTACCATGCTATCATCATATTAATGTAATACTCTTCTGAATGGACTTTCGCTACCACCTCCGGATATTTAATATCAAAATCCTCATCAAGAAAATGCTCCATTAACATTCCTATTCCAAATCTTACTGTATATGTCTCTTTTGATTTAATCCATTTCATTATCTGTTTCAGGAGCTCCGGACGATTCTTCTTGAAAACCTTTGGAGAAAGCTGGTCACAGGTCGCCCAGTTATCTACATATGGTAAGAACCTGTTTACCTCTTCCATACATTTGTCATAGTCCTTAATTCCGGAAATGATAAAAGCATGCAACTGATATTCATCAAAGAATTCATGCGGCAGGATTCTGAGAAACTCCCCGACATCCTCTCTTTTCAGAAGCTCCTTTGCGTACTTTCTCAGTTCAGGCGTCCTGACTCCGATCATATCCTCCACTGTCTTAGGTGGAATCAGTTTTGCCTGAAAATTCCTGTATTTTATATCTTGTTTTTTATATAATTCGCTTATTATATCGTCACGAAGCATAATTTTATTACTCCCTTTTTATGGTATTGGCACCTTCAAATCTGATCTTTAAAAGATTTATTCAAACAAACTACGCACCAATTATCAGTTTTATTATATATGCCACCAGCAAATGATGCGGATAGAACACATAGAATATCAATTGGGAAAATGTCGGAAAATGCCCTTTCCTGCCATTATAAAAAAATGTGAACATTATCATTGCGATTATTTTAAATTATATGTAATGATCTCCTGCTCTAATTTTATATTCTCTTCTATCATGTATTTTAAAATATCAATATTACGTCCTTTTCTAATTAATGATCTGGCAAGTTTTGCATCTCTTTCTGAAAGAGGTTTGGCATAGGACTTATACTTTACAAGATTTTCCATGTCCATATGAATAGGCTTTATATCTATTCCTGTAGTATCGATCAGATTATCCAGTATGCAAAACCCATCCGGATCCAGATCGCCAAAATGATAAAAGCTTCTGTCTGGGTTATTGTTGTTTATGTATTGAAGAAATCTCTTCACAGTTCTTCCTGAGTACCCACCGGTATAAACAAACGAAGTATTTTCTTCTTCTATCCTATGAAAAGATGTTAAATTTTCTACCGTAACTATATTTTTATCAGTTACAACCACCTCATTAATCTGATTCATCAATGATATAGAAATAGCTATTGAAGAATCCTTCAGCACATCAATTATTCTATCGTCTGAATATTTAATTTTTATATTTCCCTTGATATATACATATGCCGGATTCTGATAGATTCCATATCTTTCAAGAAGTAAATGATCTCTTTCTGTATCTGAGTTAACTGCGATATTGATATCACTCATTTGATCTGTAGCTTCAAGATACTCTGATAATAATCTACACACCTTCCTTCTGTAACTACTTTCAAAGGTCTTACTATTTCCAAATGCTAATATTGATAGCTCTCTTTCAAGCAGCTCATCTTCATTTCCAATGATTCTGTCAATAAGATCAATTATTATCTTTGACTCAGGAATAGAATATCTGATTTTCTTTCCAATACAGATTCTTTCTATCTCCTGACTGCTATACCACCCGGAAAAACCATCATTTTCCATATAGCCTTCAAAAAATCGTAATTCTTCAGCTTTTATCTCTTTTTTTTCTTTTATTCCGATTACACTTCTGATTTGATCTACCTTACTTACATTCAGATAGATTTTATCTATCACTGAAGAATGCTTCTTGTACTTTATTTCAACATATCCTTCAGATTGAAGTTCATAGGTATCATTTTCAAGATCACTCACTTCATCCATATCTGCAAAATCACTATAATAGTTTTTAGATATTTCCGAAGGTTTAACATAAAAACTCTGCTTCAACTTGTTTGATTTTTCATAGGTTTTACTGTTTTCAAACTTGGTAATGAGTTTTTCAAGAATTTTCTTTTGATTAGAACTCAGCTTCATCTTTCTAATTTCTTTCTTATTTTATACTCTCAGCATCTATTAACGTTTCCTCAAAGTTCCTTCAATAGCACTTGTATATCTTCCTGAATTGATAAGGCTGACAGTAGATGTCACATGTTCTCCTATGCTTCCTATTTTTTCCGGAGGCGCTGCATATATAACCTGAAAATGATTATCCTCCAGATACCTTACCATCTGCTCGATTCTTTCCCTTGAAAGAGCAGAAAATGCTTCATCTATAAATGCTAGTCTCTCACAGCATTTTTCATGATAGAACTGCATCAGGCTTGCAGCAAGAATTATAAAATATGGTGTCTGCTTTTCTCCATTACTTGCCGACCCCTGTTTCTTTGACAGATTGGCCTCAACAGTGTTATTACCCTGTTTACTGGTTATCACCATATCATAAGTAAAATACTTTCTATAATCAGTATATTCTTCTTCATCCTCCTCCATAAGGATTATATCCATGTATTCCTTAATATACTGCTCCATTTCTTCATCGTCACGATTAGAGTTCATATAATTTTCAGGATTATCCAGATAATCCTTCAGTTTTCTCTTTATCTTAAAAAATACTGCTCTGTCACTTTTTTCTGATTTTATAAACTTATAAGTGTCATTGCCAAAAGGAAGTTTTTTCAATTCCGCATTTATTATATCCATCTCTTCTTCTGCCCTCTGGATACTCTCATTTATTTCGCCGACGAAATCAATCATAAACGCACTTTCCAGTTCCTTTGATTTTTTATCAAGCTGATTCTTTGCCTCCTCTATCTTTACATTTGCTGTATTTTTGTATTCACTTCTGTAAAACGGAATAAATGAAGGTCCTCTGTTCGTAACATCCAGTCCAACTATATGACAATAACCCATCTGAACACTTTCCATATTATCGCAGGCTCGCTTCATATCATTCTCAACTGAATTGAGGTTTTTATAAGAAACCGCAATCCCATCCTCTTTTCTGAGTCTGGCATACTCCAGCTCTACCTGTCTTCTCAGTTCTGTTTTCCCAAATATTTCTTCCTCATAAAGAGAAGTGTACTCCTTTAGTTTTTTCTCACTTTCTTTTACACTATCACTATATGTTTTTATTTCTTTTTTTGAAGCACCTATCTTAGAACTGTTCTCTTCTAACTTTTTATTGACCTCATGCAGCTCCTTCTTGGCAGCCTGCTGTTCCTTAAGCGCAGCTTCAAAAGAAGGGTCCTTTTCTATTTCTTGTCTCTTATCCTCAGCCCTATCCTTTTTATCAGAAATCTCCTCATATCTCTTAGGAGCCGATATATCCAGTTCCTGATTAATTATAGGTATAATTTTTCTGATTCTGTTTCTGTGATTCTCTATAGTTTCTTTTTTCTGATTTAAATTTGTTATCTCTTCCTTAACCCAAAGCAGTTTTTTCTCTGCATCCTTTAACTGATCAGCTATAGCCGTATTACCTATATAATGAACAGTTTTTCTCATATCCATCATCCTTACGGCATAGCTCTTTGCTAGCATCCCTTCCCGGGTAAGTCCTCCCTTAGGATAATTATTTAACTCTTCCAGATTCTCACACAGATGAATGCCATTCAGGAGATAATTAATGTACTTTCTGGCATCAGCATTTGGCACAACAAGAAGAGATGCCGCTGAACCCGGTGTAATGTCCGACTCCGGAAGCTTATTAGTCATCGCAACTGTTGCATTATATATTTTCCTGCTCTTAAGTATTTTCATGGCATCGAAAGCATACTTTGAGTCCACGATTATATGGAATCTTTTATTACCTA
>OCVV012875240.1_pt1 | contig 59022 bp, 45 predicted proteins | sample 1539721 | NCBI WGS metagenome assembly OCVV01 (sample SAMN02144230, study PRJEB22623) | gut metagenome | biome: sheep rumen | host: Ovis aries | place: New Zealand
ACACTATTTATTCCTAATGCACCAAATCCATATTTTATTGTAGCTCCCACTAAACTACACAAAATAACAATAAGGCTCGGAATTTCATAGCTAATAGCAGCGACTCCCATTGAAAATCCTAATGGTATGATTAGAAAATTCAAATCGTTGCTACCACCTGCCATAGAAATGAGCAATGTTAATATATATATTATAATATTTCTAATTGAAAACAGACTTGAAAATCTATTATCTGTCTGTCCTTTTTTCTTGTCTTTAGTGTAACTTTCTTTAGAAATATTTTGATTCATAATATACCCCAAAATTATAAACTAACTTACAAGTTACATGGTGATTTTATCATAAAGATGTCCATTTATCAATATTTTCAAGCCAATTTAAACATATAAAAAGAGATAGCCGAGGCTATCTCTTTATGTGATATTATTTAGCATTAGAATTAAGAACTTTCTTTCTAATAACTACTATAGCGATTCCTAGAATCATTACTACTCCAACTGCAGCAATTATAATTGGTGCATATTGTCTGTTTTCACCAGTAGGAGGTAATATTCTTACTAATTGTGCAGAGTCTGCATCAATTTCTGTAGGAGTAACTAAATCAAATGCTGTATTGTATTTCTTATCTGTATCATCCCCGTAGTTTTGGTTAGCAATTGGTTGGTTACCTACTCTAGAATATTGCATTCTTCTACCAACTGTATTTCTAACAGAAACGATTTCTCCTAAGTTGTTATATAACAATCCGTCAACTGTTCCATTACCACTAATTGTTGTTCCTGCCATCAAGTTAATTGATGTAGTTGAATTATTCTTGTCTTCAACTTCAGGTAATAGTTCTTTTCCAAGTTTATCAGTTGTTAATATTGTATTATATGTAATAGCATCTTTGTAGTATGTTCTATTTAATAGGTCTTCACCTATCTTTCCGTCATCAGTACCACTTTCTGATGTTGATGGAATTAATTTATCAACTCCTGTTACAACCCAATCTGTTGGATTTTCTTGATAAGTGCTTTGATATTTTAGATAATTTGATAAGTAATCTGCAACCTTTGTAGCATTTGTCTTAACAATTTCATCTGATCCAGCTTTCTTACCTGTGTAGTAGAATGTCTTAGAAGTATAATCAACTTCACCAACATTTGTTACTGTATACTTATAAGTAATAGAAACTTTAGATCCAGTCATGATCTCATCATCCATATATACTTGGATAACTCTTGGTGTATTCTTTGTATTATCACCAATTTGAGGTTTCTTCATTCTAAAGCTTTCATATCCAGTTATATGTCCAACATGTTTTGCAAAGAACACATTGTTTACACTCTTGTCTGTATCGAATAATGTTTCTCCGTTAGCAAGAACTACTTGGAATCTTGCAACTTCTTTCTTAATCTTAAGTCCAGCTTCTGGTCTTTCAACTAAGCCTAAGTCAACATCATCTACTAAATAAACAGGTGTGTTAGGATCACTTGATTGTGGTCCACTAGTTGCTTGTTGTCCTCTTAGTTCAATCTTGTCTGGCTCAATTTCTAAGTCCATAACTCCTGATTGAGCAACCATATATGTATTATCTTTAAGTTCTTCAATCATCTTTCTTTGTAAATCAGCATTTGGAGTAGCATTATCATCTAAAGTATCATATGTTCCTACTCTTTCAAATGATGATAACACTTCTGCTTTATAGTTTTGGACATCTATAGAATATTGATTAGCTCTTTGTCTAAATGCATATACATCTTTTGCATCAGAAGCATCTCTAACATTAGCATCCTCTAGATTGTACATATACATAGAATTTGTGTTTAGAGTTGATGATGGTCCACTTAATTTCCAAATATTTGCTACTGTATAGCTTTCTTTACTTGTGAAACCATTAACTCTATTTTCTTCTGGTTTATCATAACTATTGATGTAGTTCTTTCCATCAATATCTGTATATCTTGTAATACCATGATATGCATCAATTGCTTGACCATATAGTTTAACTTTATCTTGACTAATTCCAGTTTGATAAACTGTTGATTTATAGTCTTGTCCATTATATGATTTAGCATTCATTCCTGAAGAACCAACTAAGTCATTAACTGCTTTTTGCAATTCTTTTAATTCAATGTCTTTTACTTCTCCTTTAGCAGTGCCGAATTGAACTTTTGTATCATCAGAAGCATTTGTTAGAACTGTTCTATCATTATCTCCATAGATGAATCTAATGAAGAAATCACCTGCAGGCATTGAACTATATCCATATTCACCTTGATTTGCATTTAAGCCTTCTGGATTAACATGTAGTAATGTTCCTTCAGGTCCATCTATAACTACTCTAGAATAATCTAATCCTGAATAGTAGTCATACCATACTGGATTTCCATCTAAAGAACCATCTGCTTTATATTTTACATATCCCCAGATATATTCGCCTAAATATTTTCCAGTGAATTGATTTAAATCATCAACTTCTCTAACTAATTCAACTAATTGAACTGTTACACCATTAACTTTTACATCTTTATCACTGTCTTTATAAACACCATTTCCAACTTTTGCTTTGTTCTCATTTTCTGTTCTAGCATCTTCGAAAGTAAATCCTTTTACTCTACGAACATGGTTAGGATCTGTGTCTATTAATAGTTTAAATGGAGGTGCAGCACATGTATCATCTTCTAGTCTGTTAGTTGTTGAGCTATCTGGAAGAGGCTTATCAGCATCTTTAATTAATCCATCAGGAGTTAAATCCCAATTAGCTAAACTTCCTGCTCTAGAGTTTACATCAACTATACCAGCATTTGTATTTCCAACATTTTTGGTTATAGTTGCATCTGAGTTATCTAAATGATCTGGAATTTGTTGGTTATCAACATATTTTGTTGTGTAACCATTAATTTCGGCAATATTACGTTTTCCTACATGTTCATCACCTGTTGTAATGTCTTGGTCTAGTAAATCTACACCTTTATCTCCTTTAGCTTTAAATGTTATATAGAAACATTTATATTCTGTAGGTTTCATAACATTATCAGGCATTTTTACATATATAGGATCATATTTGTAATTATCGCCAACGATTGGTTCATGATTTTTATGTTGATAAGTAGATGTATTTGTTATAGTTAAATCTGTCTTCATATCTTTGTTTTCACTAGTAGCTATACCAGTATTTTGATATGAATTTATGTAGTGATTTTCAACATCTTTGCCTGTACTAGTTTCTTTATAGTTTGTATAAACTGTGGCTTCATATTTATTGCCATTTAGTTTTCCATCAAATTCATATTTTTCAGTATCGAAGTAATCAACGATTTCATCAACACTTGCAACTGTACTTCCTGTATTAGCAACATAAATTACATATGTTACAAGTACATCAATATTTTTATTTGCTTGGTTGTCACCAAATAGTCCATAATATGTAGCATTAGCATCCATTAATATATCTGCTGGTTTTAAATACTTTCTATAAGCATTAACACCATTAAACATAGCATCTGATGCTCTAACTTTTACTTTCCAAACACCACCATTTGCTGGATCAAGTACACCTTGTTGTCCATAGTAGTATTCTTCTTTTTGTCCGTTTAAGAAAACGGTTGCTTTATAAACGTCTTTTGAAATAACTAAGTTAGTATCAATTCTTGCATCAATACCATAATCTACCCATCTGCTTTGATCAGATTTTTTTGTATATAAATAGTAGAAAGTTTCATCTAATATAACTGTTTCTATATTTTCTGGTGGATTTTCTTCATCCTCTAATACAAATCTGTTATAAACTGGGTAAACAACTTTTTCTTGACCTTCACATTCATAATTTCCAAGAGGATCTACAACTTTAGTTGTTGAAGTAATCATACAATCTTTCATGAATTTAATTATTCTAGAAACTTCTGTACCATCTACTCCAAGTCCAGAAAGCCAAGCCCCTAGTGCTGCATAAGCACCATCATAAGATTTTGTCTCAACTGCTTTGTCTCTGAAGTATTCCCAAGCATCAATATATAATAATGCTCCTTTATAATCTTGTGATTCATAGTTTGTTGAATAAGTAGGTTCATAATCTCCTGCTATAAAGCTACCATCTGCTTTCATTAATCTAGATTCTTTTGCATAAGCTGTATTATATCCATCTACATTATAAGCTTCTGGGTTAGCTTCTATTACAGTAAATCTGTTATTGAAAGCTTCTCTTTCAACGTCCATTGCATTTGAGTAATTACCTGTTAAATTATATTTATAATATGTAGATTGATAATATTCTCCATTATATAAGAATTTAACATAGTATTTCTTTAATGGATTTAAGTGCTCAAATTTATATTCACCCTTTTCATCGGTTACGGTTGGATTTGCAACACCTTCATATTCAAATATATGATCATTGCTTCCATCTAAATTTTGTTCCCATAAAGTTACTTGCATTCCTGCATATAACATATCTTCTGCTGAATTATATTTTCCATCAGCTTCACCGGTTTTAATTCCGTTTCCTTCATACCAAACATGTCCACCAAGTTTTTCATTGATTTCTTTTCCAGGTAATTTAACGATACATTCTTTCCAGTTAGCTTCAACTTCAACTAAATGGAATCCATCATTATATTTTCCTTGACCAATCAAAGAACATCTCTGAACATTATCAGCAAGGTCTCCACCTTGATCTTCATATTCATAATCAATTTCTATTTTATCAAGTACAGCTTCGCATTGAGTTTTTAAATCTTCAAGTATGTCACTTGTAACATCTGGAGCTGTAGAAGGATAGTCATAATATCCTGGGTAATTACTATCATTTGGATCACTAATACTTATGTAACTAGCAGTCTTTTGTTCAGTATCATGTACATTATTACCCGAGTCAAATGATTGGCTAAAGTCATCTACTTTGACTTCAATTTCAATCCTACTATTTTTGATTTTTACTTTTATATCTGTAAATTCTAGATCTCCTGCCACATAATATCTATAATGATATTTTCCATTTCCATCTATTACTACAGTTTTAGTTACAAAGCCTTTATACCAATCTTCAAAAACTTTATAGACTAACGCTTTTAGGTCTGTTCCTTCGCCTACAGCTATTTGATCAGACACTTTTTCTAGTTTATATCTTTGAACAATGCAATCAGCAAAATCAAGTAAATATTTGATATGTATTTCTGGATCACCAGTATAATCAATTTGTCCATCATTATCAGGAACAAATCTTAAATAAAACTCTTCAGTTTCATTTGTTGAACCATCATATGCTTTAAAGTTAGGGAATTTTATTTCTTCTCCTAAAGAGTTAAGCATTACAATATCGGTTCCTTCTTTGTTATTTAGTCCGGTAATTTCGACTTCATTAGCAAATCTGTTTGCCTTAGTAAAACCTTCATTTCCTTCTCCAATAAGTTCGTTATAAAGGATTTGTTTAGCCTTTTCGAATTCTTCTTTACCATTATATTCATCACTAACATTAAGGTTCATTGTATATGGTCCAACTGTATAAGTTCCACTGATTTGATCTACCATAACTTTAAGATCATCACATTCACCTGGAACAAACATTACACCATCAATTAATCTCTTAAAAATACCATAATGTACTCTTCCATATTGTTGAGATCTAATGAACAAAACTGAAGGTTTTCCTTCGTTACTAGTATATTCTTGATACCATCCTTCTTGTTCTTCTCTTGTCTTTAATCCAGACATTCTCTCAACCCATTCAAGTACTTCATCCCATTGTTCAAGATCAGGTATTCCATCAGAGTTTTTATCATCTTCATCTACTAAAACTGTAGAAGAATTTTCAAACCACCAATTTGAATATGAATCATCTTCAACTACTGTTGGTGTTCCAAATCCAAAATATTCTGAGATATATTTAGAACTCCAAATTATTCTCTGCATATCTTGTTTTGTAGAGGTACCACAATCATCGCCATCTTTAGAAAGCTTATAATATGCATATCCTGTCATAGGCTCCATTTTCATATCACTAGTTTCTAATTCATATTCTGTAGTCTCAATTACTTCTCCTGCTTCATTATAAAATACTGCAGGTTTTCCTTTTTCACGACAATACCAATTGCCAACTGTTCCATCATCAAACCAAATAGGTCCACTTCCAGATGCTTTCATCTCAATTTTTTGAGGAGCAGCGTAAACTGTAGCGCCCATAACTACAATTGTTGTTATCATAAGTAGTGAAATTAAGAATTTCTTAATATTTCTTAACTTTCCTTTCATTATCAGTCTCCTTCCTAAATAATATCACTATATAGATTATTTATAACTCTCTTCTTAATTTGGTAAACAGCTAATGTGATTACTGCTAGTAATCCAATAGAGATACCAACTATTGATGAAGTTTCTTTACCAGTACTTGTTAATATTACAGCATCACTTGAATTCATATCATCTTCACCATCTTTTCTATTTCCATTTAATGATGCTATATCGGCTATACCGTATTCATTATATGATTCAGCAATTTCTGCAACATTTCTCTCAGTACCTGTATTATCTGCTGTTAATTTCTTAGTAAGAATTATACTAACCTCTTTTGTTTCTCCTGGATTGATAATTGTGTTAGAAAGAGACGTTGTATATCCGTTTCCGTCTTTACCTATAAACCAGTTTGGATTTAACTCAGAGTTAAATGTCATATCAACTGGAATATAATCAACTATCGACTTTGCATAACCTGCAATTTCTCCGACATTTGTAATTCTAATTGTATATTCTACTACTGCTGTTGTTGTTTCAACATATTTATTTTGGGCTTCCACTTTAGCTATTTTATTATCAAAATTGTAAACTTCCTTTTCATAGTCTGGGCTTGAAAGTGTAATTCTGCTAACAACTTTATCTAGTTTTAAGTGGAAAGTTCTTTTATTAGTAAGTCCTAAATCTATATTATATGCATTAGCATTTTGTAAGTTAATTTCATCTGTAGCTGCAATTGTATCATTGTCCTTTTTAGTTTGAACAAAATCACAATTATTTGAATCTACTGATTTGTCAACTTGATAATATGCCACATCATATGTTTCAGTATTAAAGTAAGCAACTGCATAATATCTTCCAACATTTAAGTTTGAAAATTCATATAAGCCATTTGAATCTGTAGTTGTAGTCATTTCATTGTTGCTTGCATTTAATGCAATGTTCCCTGTATCAATATTAAATAGTTTGATTTGAATGCCTGTTAATTGTGATTCAGTATCATCTTTTACTCCATCATTGTTAGCATCAAACCATGCTTTTCCAGTAATCTTATAAGTAGGAGCACTTTCTTGTTGTGCTGGTTTAGCTTGTTCTTCATCCTTTTTATCATCTTTTTTATTCTTCTTAGATGAATTTTTGTCAGAAGTTTCGTCTCCTCCTATTTTTTCACCAGTTTTTACTGTTGTATTAACTGATCCTTTTACACTTAATTCAACAGAATTAATATCTATTTGTGAACCATTTACTATTTTTACAGTAGGTTTATTTGTATATTTTGTAATTGTTCCCTGCGATGCTTTCTTTGCTTTAGCATAAATTGTTACTTTTGCATACTCATTAGGATTTAATGAAATAGTTGTTAATAAACTTCCTTTGCTTGATTTTATAATGCTTCCGTTTACAGCTACTGTATAAGAACTTAATGAAAGTCCTGTAGGAAGATTATCTGTAACATCAAGATCAACACGTGCTGTTCCGTTATTCTTTAAGTTGATATAGTATTCTAGTTGGTCTGTATCTAAAAGTTCTGATCCTGAAACATTTGTTGTAAGTGTTGCTTGAACATCTATTGTCTTTTTACCTTCTTTGGCGTTTTTATTAACTTCCCATTCATTAGATTTTACTTCTGAACTATTACTACTTGTTGCAGTAGCATAAGTTCCTAAAACCTTAGATTCATTTGTAACAACACTAACTTCAATAGGATATGTGTTTTCAGCAAATGGTTTCAATTCATTAACATCTATATTTACTTCATTTTTCTTATCATTGTATTCATATTTATCGCCAATATATTTTATTCCTTCAGGTAGATGAACTGTTAATTTTGTATCATTCTTTGTTGTTCTATTAACATTTCTTAATTGTGCATATATGGTGAAATCATCATCTTGATTTAAATTTGAAATCTTATAAGATGATAAAGCAACTGTCATAGATCCTTCTGAATTATTAACTTTGAATTCAGAATCTTGAGAATCTACTAAATCTCCTACTAAGTTATTGTATATAACTAGTTCTCGTGTAGAATTCTTTAGTTCAGGTATTCTAATTTGATAAGAAACCGTCATTGTTCCATTTGATGCCAAAGATTCAATGTGCTTTATTTTTTCTCTAGTTTTAGAAGCTTCATAAAAGCTTTCTTCTGTAAGTTCAATCTTGTTAAGTTGAATAAACTCTATACCATCTGGAAGTTTGGTAGTAATTTTTAAGTTCTTAGCCTCTTCACTTCCAGTGTTAGATACTGTCATAGTATATTTTAAAACATCACCTTCATGTACTTGTCCACCATTTGCTATAACTTCTCCTGTTGTTTCATTTACAATTGATGTATTAAGTACAACATTTGGCACATCTCCTGTTGTAATTCCAACTGGCATTGCAGCTACTAAGTTTTTAGAAACTCCTTGAACAGCTTGGTTATCATAATAAACTCCAAAGACTGCTTTTCCTGTTGTGCCATAAGGCATTCCATCAGGTAATGTAATATCATATCCAAATGCCATTTTAGTGTGATTTGGTAAACTGTTGGCTAAAATCATAAATGTTTTAGCATTTTTTGAATATTCTGTTGTCCATGTATTACCATAGATTGATTCATTTAAATTTTCACTATAGTATACAGTGGCATCTAGGCCTTCAGTTGATATAGGTGAAGCAAGTGTAGTATTAACATTAGATCCTAAATCTGCTCCATCTAACCCTTGATTGCCTGTATATGGAATTCTACCTAGAACAACAAATCCTGATGCATCTTTGTTAACATCTGTTTCTTCTAAGTTGTTAATAATAACTGCTGAAATATGAGCATTTCTAGATGAAACATTTGCTCCAACTTTTGTCATAACTTTGTCTGTTTCTAAAGTAGAAGTTGTTCTTCCATTAACTCCAAGTGATTGAACTGTAACAAATCCAACTGGTGCAACAACATCACATGGTGTAGTTGTTTCTTTAACTTCTCCTGTTGCTCCATTTGAGTATGTCAACTTAACTTGACTATGACTAGAAGTTCCTAAATTGTCTAATACAAAATCTCCAACTAGTCTTACTACAGTTCCTTCTGCTATGTTAATGTTATTATATTTTGTTTGTGTACCACTTAAATCTAAAGAAATCACATTTCCATTTGAAGAGAAGTTTGCTGGTACTAATTCATCATCATATAATAACTTAGCATCTTTAAGATTGATGTTTTTTACTGCTTCTGGAAATTCTATTCTTAAAGATGGATTTTTATATAATCTATCATTAGCATCGTTAGTATGTAATGTTGCAGTAACTACTACATCCTCGTTAGTAACAATTGTTGAAAGATTAGTATTGCTAATCTCAATTGTCGCATTTGATGAAGGATTTGAAAATTTAGTGCTATAACTTGCATTCTTTGTAGAAATTGTTGCATCACCTTGGCTGCCTACAACCTTAATTGAATTTGTTAAGCTTGCAATATTTGAAATTGTTTCAATATTGTAATTTGCATCTCCATCAATTCTTTTAGCTAATGTAAGTTTTATATTTCCTTCTCCAACTGGTTTAGATGTTTCAAAGATTAATCCTTTAGCATTTAAGTCAATTGAAGTAGTATCTGTACTTAGTCTGCCTAATTCATTAGAATCTTTATCCTTTACAATTATTGTTCCATCATTTCCTAAAACCGATTTTACAGCTTGAGAATCAACTGAAACTTTTGTAGTTGTAATTGCTGAATTGGCATTTGTGTTTGAATTGATTATAGGATCTGATTCTGAAATTGTAATCTTATCAACTAATTCAGCAAATCCTACGTTTAAATCATAATTCATTTCGAATGGAGTATTATACTTGTCATAATCTTTATTAAGATTTGTAAGCATATATCCTTTGCTAAGTTCCTCTGTTCCATAAACATTTGCTTCAATTACATCTCCAACTTCTCCTGAAAGGGTAATTGGCATTTCAGCTGCACTTTGTACAGCACTAACTGGTGTAGTACAAATTGCATTCATAACTGATGTAGTAGCTGAGGCAGATGTTTGTGTATTGTAGATATATGTTATGTTATATTCTCCATCGCTTTTCCAGGCTATCTTTTTATCATCATTAGGAGTGTTTGTGTACTCAATCTTTACTTTGCCATTGTTGTAGGTATAAGAAATTCCTTCTCCAGTAACAATTGCTTGTGTTGGTACACTTCCATTTATTTCTGGGGCATTAATCTCAATAGTTTTTGAAACAGCAGGTAATGCATTATCTTCCAAGCTATCTTTAACATTGATGCTAAGCATTGTGTTCTCAGAATCATATTTTAGATATCTTGTAACTGATTGAGAAATGTTGTAATGTGCTTCTCCACTCCAGTCAATTTTTTGTTTTACTGTTTTTGTAACCTTCTTTTCTTTTCCTTTGTTGTTTACATAGATTGCATCAAAGGTTATGATATTCTCTTTTGTAAATTCATCAACTGATATTGTGTCCTGCTTGTTAAATTTGATTGGAATTGCCAAATCTAAAGTTTTACCATAGTCAACTGTATTTAGTTCGATTGTATCTTCGGTTATTGATTTGACACCTTCAACATTTAAGTTTGATACTACAAAGTTAGTATCATCAAGTTTAATAACAGCATCTTTTACATATCCTGTGTTTTGAACAATCACAGAAATATTTAACTTTTGTTCCTCATTAACGTTTAATTCTACATCACTATGTTCTTCAACTTTCATGGCAACTTCTACGTTGTCTTGATTGGTTGAATGATCTTCTGTGTCTGTTGCAGCATATGAAATGCTAACAAACGCTTGTGATAAAACAAGTAATCCAATTGTGATTATGGCTGTTATTTTTTGTAAATTTTTGCCCATAATTTCCTCCTAAGTACATTAAGTCATTTTCATATAATTATATTATAGCACCAAGCCCATGGAAAATCAATGTTTTTTGCAAAAAACAAGGGTTTTTGGTCAATTTTTTTCAAAAAATAAAAGTGGCTAGTTTTAGCCACTTTGAGTCCTCTTTTTTGGTATATTTTAACTATTTGTTTTATTACAAATAATACATTTTTATTCAAATTCTATTTCATTTTTGTCATTTACGAAAGCATAAGAGAAGGCTTGCACGCTTATTTCCTCACGTGTACGCTCTTTTATGATACTTCCAATACGTATTTGTAGAGAGTCAATAATCCTTGCTGTTATGATTGCTTGCTCGTTGCCCTTTGCTCCTGCATGTGCCATTCCTCTTAGCGCGCCCAAAACCACAATATTATCCTCTGCAATTATTTCAGCGCCATCATTTACATCGCCTATTATTACAACGCTTCCCTCAAATTCAATTCTTTGGCCTGATCTAAGTGATCCTTTATAGAACTTAGTTTCAGAAGTTGCGATTTCTTTTCTAAAATCTTTAATAATACCATGCAAACCCATAGTTCTTGGACTATCGAAATTAACCTTAACCTTCATTTCACTTTCAATCAAAGCTTGTATTTCATCAATTTCAGCAGTCTTAAGCATTTTGCCAGTAACCAAAATAGGAGTTTGCTCTTCTTTATAAAACTTCTTCAACTCAGGTAATTTATGTTTTAATTCATCAATAATTTGAGCTTTAGTACTATTGTCTTTAATCTTTAGTAAGATGTTTTCTTTCTTTAAGAAAATACTAATAACGCTTTTATCCATTATCTCTCCCTTTAAAACATTTTATCTAACAGCAAACATCTCTCCTGTAGCTGTAGTATCTTCAGTAATAGTTGTATTATTCATTCCAAAATACTGTGCAAATATGTCACGTGCAACTGGTGCAGTATATGCACCATGAGCACCATTTTTTACATAGACAGCAACTGCAATTTCTGGATTATCAAAAGGTGCAAAGCCAACAAACCATGAATTAGTTCCATATGCTGTTGTAGCAGATCCTGTTTTACCTCCAACTTGAATATTGAAATTTCTAAAGTATTGAACAGCAGTACCTCCATCATCAGAAGTAACTCCCTTCATACCTGCCTTTATAGCATTCATGTTTTCCCAACTAATATCTATGTCAGAGCCACTATTTCCTGTAATTCCAAGCTTTTGATTAACATATGTATTAATATCATTTCTTGATACTTGCGTACCATCTGGATTGTTAATAGATTTTATAATTGTTACATCAAGATTTTTACCACCATTTGCAATCATTGCAGTATATTTTGCCATCTGTACTGGAGAAAACGAATTGTATAATTGGCCAATCGCAGCCTGTATAGTATATCCAGCGGCCCATACATCGCCAGCAGCTATTGTTGCTGGGCATGCTAGATTTCCTTGTGCCTCATCTGGTAATTCTATTCCAGTTTTTTGCCCTAATCCTAAACTAGTAGCTGTAGCCGCTAAATTGTCTATTCCTGTTACTCTACCAGTTTCATAGAAGAAGTAGTTGCATGAATGCTCAATTGCACTTGTTACATTTTGTGCACCATGTCCTCCCCTATTCCAGCACCATGGTTGGTAAGTGTCAAAGTATGTGTATTTACCTTTACATGATATATATGTGTTAGTATTAATAGCTCCACTTTGTAAACCAGCTAGGGCTGTAACCATTTTGAAAGTCGATCCTGGTGCTGAGATATCAGAAATTGCTTTGTTAACTAATGGATGTCTGCTATCATTCAAATAATTATTCCAATTAGTTGTACTAATACCATCTGTAAATAGTGCAGGATTATAGTTTGGATAACTTGCCATAGCAAGTATCTCTCCTGTTTTAATATTAATTACAACCGCTGCTCCCTGATCAGCTTTTCTTGCTCCAGACAATCTACCTGTTTGCATATTATATATATCATCTGCTAAAGCTTTTTCAGCAGCTTTTTGCAATTCCGCATCAATAGTTAAAACAACGTCACTACCTGAAATAGCTTCTTTTGAAACATACTCATCAGTAACAACACCTTCCACTGACATATCAACTTGTCTTATTCCATCAGTTCCTTTTAAGTATTTTTCAAATACTTTTTCAACGCCAGCTTTACCGATATAGTCATTCATATCATAATCAGGATTAGTTTTTAGTTCATTATCGCTTATTGGTCCTACATATCCTAAAATATGAGAAGCAAGTTCTCCATAATTATATTTGGTTGTAGGCTTACTTGATGTACTAATTCCAGGATAATTTTCTGACATAACATTTAGTGTATCTCTTGTAACTGTTCCAATATTTTTAGCAATAGTAACACTTCTGGTACTACTATAACCATTTAATTCTATCGCATATCTAAGTGTTATGACCCTTCTATCATTTTCCAAAGAATCTGTAGATACCTTGTATCTATTTTTAAAGAAATTAAAAGCTTCTTCTTCTGTAGCATTTTCACTTATCTTGTTTGCTTTTTTCCACGATTCAAAATTATTCCCTGAATAAGTATATGGATTAATCTTAATAGGGAATTCATCAACATACCTATCTCCATTAGCTTCTAGTGTTTGAGCAAATAACAATAATGATTTGTTTAAAGTTTCCGAATCAATTTTGGTCTTGTATATTTCCACATTATATTCAACAGTTGTGGAAACAAGTTTGTTTCCAGAAGAATCAAGAATGCTTCCTCTGGCTGCCTTAAGAGTTGACTCACGTGTAAGTCTCGTATTAGATTCTTCTCGATATTCTTCTCCATGGACAATCTGAAGATTAAAAAGTCTAATAAGCAAAATAATTCCAACGATATAAATCAACACCATTGTAATATTAAATCTTACATTATTGGTTTTCTTATCTTCCATTTGTCCTCCTCTCTAAAAATATCTAGTAAGTAATTTCTTTCCCTTAAATACATTTTCTATATAATATCCTGCCCTCTTAATTGCTGGATAAAAAATTATAATCAATACTGAATTATAAATTGCTTCTACCAATAAAATAATAATAAATCTTAATATTTCTGGTTCAAAGCCAAATTTAATACATTCAAATCCATAGTAACCTATTTCAAATAATATTGTTGATATAACATACATGATTATTATCGAAATTAAACTATCTTTTGAAAAGTTTTTATCAAAATACTCTCCTAAAAGGCCAACCAAACACAAAAGCACTGTGTAAGGTCCTATTATTTTTCCAACTAAGCAATCTAATATAAATCCAAAAGTTGCTCCAAATAGTGCTCCGATTTTTTTGCCAATGAAAAGTCCTATTAGCAAAATAATACCAACAAACAAATTTGGTGATACTCCTCTAATCGTAAACCAAGAAAAAAGATTAACTTGTAAAAAATATGTAATTAAAAATGATAATACGATTATCAAAATTGCCTTGAATTTTTTCAAGAATCTCCTCCTATGATTTATGAATTTACGCCAGTTATAACTAAAACACTAGAAATAGTATTAAAGTTAATAGCAGTATCTATAAGTGCATATCTGTCAGTTAAGTTTTTAGTATTTACTAATTGAGTTACTGTTCCTATCATTATTCCTCTAGGATATATTCCTCCTAATCCAGAAGTAACTAAAGTATCTCCTTGAATTATCGTTGAATCTGTTGGAATATAAGTTCCTCTAATTTGTGTTTCACTTCCAAGCTCACCCTTTAGTAAAATTGTTTCTTGTGAAGTAGTTAAAGAACTACTTACAGTGCTTGCTGTGTCAATTATAGTTTGAACTTTGGCAGTCTTATCTGTTACAGAAATAACGTGACCCACTAATCCTTCTGATCCTATAACAGGAAGATTTTCAACTATTCCATCATCTTTACCAACATTAATTATAAATACTTTGTCATAATTACTAATACTTTTCTCAACAATACTTGCTGGAACAGTGGTATAGTTTGTATATTTATTTTTCAAATTCATGTAATCATTTAATGAGTCATTTTCTGCTTTTATTATTTCTAGTTCTCTTACTTGTTCTGTAAGTTTTGAGTTTTCTTCTTTTAGTTTTGCATTTTCCTCTTTTAATGCATCCATATCGCTTATTGCTTGATTGTTTTTTGTAATTTTATTTTTCAAGTAAACAACTCCATTTTGAACAGGCATAAAAATTTTACTTACAACATTTCCAGCAGTACTCATTTGTGTAGTTCCTATATTAGAAAGAACTACTACTGCTATTAAAATTGCAGCTGTTATTATTGTTCCTATCAAATTCGTTTTACTTGTCTTCATTTGAATTACCTTTCAAAAATAATTTTATATTTATCAAAATTATCTATTATTTTTTTAGCTCCTAAAATAACTGCTTCTGATGGATTATCTGCGATATATGTTTTTATTCCAAAATAATTAGCAATATAATTATCTAAATTTCTAATTTGTGCACCGCCACCTGCTAAATATATTCCATTTTTTATAATGTCAGAAACTACTTCAACAGGAGCATTTTCTAAAGTAGTTGAAATTGCTTGAATTATTTTGTTAATGCAATTTTCCATAGCTTTTTCTATATCTTTTGAAGATATTACAAAATCATCTGGATTTCCTGTAGCTATATTTCTAGCTTGTATTTCTTGTGTTAGCTCTGTGAGATTAACACTAGCACATCCAAGCTTTTTCTTTAAATCTTCTGCCATTGAATTGCTAATGCCAATTCCTCTACGCTGTTTTAGGTATTCAACAATTTCTTCATCGATTACATCTCCACCAATTTTTATAGAGACATTTGATAAAATTGTTCCCATAGAAATCGCTGCTACCTCCGTAGTTCCTCCTCCAATATCAACGACTAATCTTCCAGAAGGTTTTAACACTTGAAGTCCTGCGCCAATCGCTGCAAGTAATGGTTCTTCAACAGCATAAACTTCTCTTGCGCCTAATTGTGTAAATACAGATATTACAGCTCTTTTTTCCACATCTGTTACTCCAGATGGTATTCCTACTACAATTCTAGGCTTTCCTATATAATACTTAATTTTTATTTTTTCTAAGCAATCAATAACTAATTTGGATGTAGCACTATAATCTGCAATCACTCCATCTTTCAAAGGTTTAATTATTTTTATTACTTCTGGTGATTTTTCATATTGCTCTAAAGCATCATTTCCAGTCGCTACAATCTCAGATGTTTTTTTATTTACTGCAATAACAGATGGCTCTCTTAAAACAATGTCACCATCTTTTAGTGCCATTAGTATATTTCTAGTTCCAAGGTCAACGCCTATATCTTTTGAGCTAAATTTAACTAAATGCAATCTAAAAAGTCCCTTCTTGAAAAAATGCTCTCATATTTATTATTACCTATTACCACGTGATCCAATAATTTAATTCCAAGCAAGTCTCCTGCTTTTAAAATATGTTTTGTTAATTGGTAATCTTCATTGCTTGGAGTCGGGTCTCCACTTGGATGGTTATGTACTAGGATAATTTTATTAATTTGCATCTTTACCGCTTCTGCATAAATTTGCTTTGGAGTTACACTTGCAAAATTGGTTTCTCCTATAACTATATCTTTCATACTAACCAACATGTTTTTTGTATTAAGTAATAATATTTTAACTTTCTCTTGTTTCTCAAATCTCATCTCATTCATTAACAAATTTGCTATATCTTTAGGCTTTGTAATTTTAACTTCGCTTTTATTCAAAGGTCCATTAATTCGTTTAGCCAGTTCAAAAATTGCTTTAATTTGGACTGACTTTACTTCTCCAATTCCCTTGATATTTTGCAAATCTTTTAGAGATAAGTTTTCTATTTCACTTAAATCATTTACTAATAGTAATATTCTTTTAGCTATATCCACAGAATTCTCATTATGAGTTCCACTTTTAATAATTATTGCTAATAGTTCACTACTAGATAATTTGTTAAATCCATACATTTTTGCTTTTTCGTATGGTCTTTCTGATTCAGGCAATTGTTTAATGGTTAAAGGCATTTAACTCCTTGTGCCCCTACATCATACTAAAATATCTATTTATATTTTTTTATAGATAATTATTGCTATAATTATTCCTATAATTGAAGCAATATTTATTTTTATCATTAATCCTAATGTTAGTTGTAATACTCCTAAATCTAATGTAAATGGAGAAGAAATTCCAAAATCTTTTCCAAATGATAACCATGAAAGCCATGAAATTCCTTGTGTCAACTCTCCAAGTAATCCACCTATTACAATTCCACATAATAAGAATATGAGCATAATTAGCCCATTTTTTTCTTTCAATGCCATTGTTTTTCCCTTTCAAAATCTTTAGTATTTTCTAGCTGCATTATATAAAATTTTGCAGTCTTTTTCAATGTATTTTATGCTTTTATTTTCTACTCTTCTATTATTTCTAAATTAGCAAATCTAGCCATAAGTCTTTTATGTCCAGCTTTTTCAAATTCAATATCAACCTTAATATCATCACCTTCTGCTTCAAGATTAGTTATTTTTCCTATGCCAAACTTTTTATGATTTACTTTTTGTCCAACCTTGTAACTACTTATATCCGTAGAAGTTGCTTTCTTTCTGTCAAGGTTCGCCAAGAAACTTTCAGCTGTTCTAAATTTGTATCCACTATTTATACTTTTTACTTCATCACTACTTGCAATATGTGATTCAACTTTTGTACCGCTTGTACCATATTTATATCCATAAGAATTAGTTTTCTTTCCATAACTCCATTCACTATATGGACTATCATCAAAGTTATCTCTTGAATTTACGCTCATTGCATCACTATATCCATCTAATAATTCACTTGGTATTTCATCAACAAATCTTGATGGAGGATTATAGCTAGTAGAACCAAAAATAGTTCTTCTTTTTGCAAAAGTTAGAAACAATTTTTCTCTTGCTCTAGTTATTCCCACATAGAATAGTCTTCTCTCTTCTTCTAGTTCTCCTGGATTATCCATTGATTGATGTCCAGGAAAGATTCCTTCTTCCATTCCAATCAAGAATACAACTTTATATTCCAAACCTTTTGCGCTGTGCAAGGTCATTAATGTAACTTGATCATTTTCATCTTCTAAATCATCTGTATCACTAGATAATGATATATTTTGTAAGAAGTTATTTAAACTTTTATCTGCTTCTTCATCATCAAACTCATTTGCTACAGTCAAAAATTCCTCTAGGTTCTCTATTCTGCTTTCTGCTTCAACAGTATTTTCTGTTTCTAATGCTTTAACATATCCGCTTCTATCTAACACTGTTTTTATTAAGTCCGGAACAGACATTTCAGATTCTTTTAAGTCTTCTACTAGATTTACTAATTCTCTTGAATTTTCAAAAATTCTAGGAATAAATTTATCTGCATTTTTTATTATTTCATACATAGAAGTTTGATTCTCTATTGCTAAATCATTAATCTTATCTAAACTAGTTTTTCCTATTCCACGTTTTGGTTCATTAATAATTCTCACTAGTGCTAAATTGTCATCTTGATTTGCAATTAATCTTAAATAAGAAATAATATCTTTTATTTCTTTTCTTTCATAGAATTTAAGACCTCCAACAATTTTATATGGAATGTCTTCTCTTCTTAAAACATCTTCAATAGCCCTACTTTGAGAATTCATTCTATAAAGAACAGCAAAATCTTGATATTTATAATATTCTTCTCTTTTTAAAGAATTGATTTGTTGAACTATAAAATTTCCTTCTCCATATTCATCATCCCCACAATATATAACAGGAAGTGATCCTTCATCATTTTCAGTCCAAAGTTTTTTATCATACTTGTTTTCATTATGCTTTATTACTTCATTTGCTGCTTTAAGTATATTGCCTGTACATCTGTAGTTTTGTTCAAGTTTAACTATTTTTGTTCCTTTAAAATCTTTTTCAAAGTTCAAAATGTTTTGTATGTCTGCTCCTCTAAAGCTATATATACCTTGATCATTATCACCAACAGCTGTGATATTTTTATATTTATCAGCAAGTAGTGATACAAACATAAATTGTGACTTGTTTGTATCTTGATATTCATCTACTAAAATATATTTAAATTTTTCTTGATAATAATCAAGTACATCTTGATTTTCTTTTAATAGTTTAATAGTCAAATTTATAATGTCATCAAAATCCAAAGCATTGTTTTCGTGAAGTCTTTTTTGATATAAATTATAGACTTTAGAAATAACTGATTTTCTATAATCCTTGCTAAAAATTTCCTCGTATTTTTCAGGAGTAAGCATATCGTTTTTTGCATTTGATATTTCATTAAGTATTCCCTTTTCAGGATACATTTTTGGATCTATATTTAACTCTTTTAAACAATTTTTCACTAATGTTTTTTGATCTGTTGTATCGAAAATTACAAACGAAGTTGTATATCCAATTCTGTCAATAAACTTTCTAAGTATTCTTACACACATTGAGTGAAATGTTCCAAGCCATATATCATCTATGGCATTTCCAACCATTGCTTCAACTCTTTGTTTCATTTCATTAGCTGCTTTATTAGTAAAAGTAATAGCTAGTACATTCCATGGCTTAACATTTTTCTCTTCTAGAAGATAGGCTATTTTATATGTTAAAACTTTAGTTTTTCCACTTCCTGCTCCTGCTATAACCAAGCATGGTCCCTCTGTCGCCCTTACGGCTTCTTGTTGCATAGGATTTAATTCATCAAGTAAATTTGACATTTTGTTTTATCCTTCCTTAGTTCATATAATCAATATTTAAACATATTTAGGGTTGTAATTCAAGATGAATTCCATCCTATTTTTCGACAAAAAAAGTAATAGCTTACAAATATAAGCTATTACTTTCAAAATTTATATTATCTAATTTTTATTCATCTTTTCCTTTTAATTTTTCAGCAGTATCTGCAGCAATAAGATTATCAATCATTTCATCCAAGTCTCCATTTAGGAAATTTTCCATTTGGAATATGCTAAAACCGATTCTATGGTCTGTAATACGTCCTTGAGGATAATTATAAGTTCTAATCTTTTCACTTCTATCGCCAGATCCTATTTGACTTCTTCTTTCATTTACTCTAGCACTATCTTGTTTTTCTTTTTCAATTTGATATAGTCTAGATTTTAATAATTTCATTGCAAAATCTCTATTTTGGAATTGGCTTCTCTCATTTTGACATTCAACAACCATTCCTGTTGGAATATGTATAAGTCTAACAGCAGATGAAGTTTTGTTAATATGTTGTCCACCCGCTCCGCTTGATCTAAACACTTCCATTTTTATATCTTCTGGTTTTATCTCAATTTCTACATCTTCTACTTCAGGTAGGACTGAAACTGTGGCCGCAGAAGTATGGATTCTTCCACTTGCTTCTGTTTCTGGAACTCTTTGAACTCTATGTACACCACTTTCAAACTTAAGTCTACTATAAGCTCCTTTTCCAGTTATCATAAAAGATATTTCTTTAAATCCTCCTAATTCTGTTGGATTCTCATTAATAACTTCCAATTTCCAACCTTTTCTTTCTGCATACATAGTATACATTCTATACAAAGTACCAGCAAATAAAGCTGCTTCTTCTCCACCTGCTCCTGCTCTTATTTCGCAAATAACGTTTTTATCATCATCAGGATCTTTTGGAATAAGAAGTATTTTTAATTCTTCTTCAAGCTTAGGAAGTTTTTCTTTATTCTCAAGCATTTCCTCCTCAGCAAGCTCTTTCATTTCTGGATCTTTTAACAATTCCATTGCGTCTTCATAGGCTTGCTTTGTTTGCTTATACTCTCTATATTTGTTTACAATTGGTTCCAAAGCTGCATGTTCTTTCATGTAGTTTCTCCAATTCTCTTGATCTGCAATAACCTCTGGATCACTAATCTTACTTGTTAAATCAATATATTTTGCTTCAATTTCTTCTAAATTGTCAAACATAAAAGTTTACATCTCCTTCTTTTAACTATTCAAGTATACCAAATTTTGTGCCATATTTCAACCTATATGCACACATACAAAAATAGCAACTCTTTTTATAAGAAGTTGCTATATGTTTTTAGCTATTTGAATCAGAATCATCAATAGGTCCAAATAATTCATCAAACTTTGCTTCCAATTCTTTTTGAATATCCATTTCATCTGTTTCTTCTTTATTTGGTTGAATTGCAGAAACAGGTGGCACATCATCTGCCAAAGGTATAGTAGGAGAATTAAAACTATCTCCAACCATTGGATTTGTATTATTTTGAACTGGCATAACCTTAGTTACAGGATTAATTCTCATCTCATTATTATTATTATTTGTATAGGTATTATTATCAAAAGCATTATCAATATTAAAATCAACATTATTAATACCTGAGCTTACGGCTGCATTAGTTTCTTGTTGCCCTGTAACTGATGTAAATGTATCATTTGATTCTAATGTTTCATCACTAAATAATTCATCAAGTGATCCTACATTTAAGTTTTCTTCTGATTCATTTTCATTTCCTGTATAAGGATTATTTGGATTGAATTTTCTCCAATTTCCTCTACTTTCCAATATATAATCATTATGATCTATTGCATTACTTGTTAAATCTTTTAAAACAGAAGGCTTTTTAAAGTACCAATACTTCTTTGCTTTAATTGGTTTTAAACCTTTTTCATAGATAATACAATAATCGTTACTCATTCTACGAAGCTCGTCAGGAGTCATTAAGGCTCTCGCCATAATTTGTTCGGACTCACTATATCCTTTTCTAGCCGCTAGGTTATCTCTGTTAGCACTAATTGAATCATGTGAAATAGTTTTTTCACCAAGCTCTTTTGAGAAATACTCAACAGTTGCAAATGAGTTACTTCCTAGAAAAACGTGTGTGTCGCAGTTACCAATTATAGTTTCATATGATTTTTCATAAATAGCTTTTAATTGGTCAAGGTTCTGCAAAATAACACTAAAAGATATTCCTCTAGATCTAGATGTAGAAATCTTTTTATCAAAGTCTGGAATCTGTCCAATGTTAGCAAACTCATCTAGAATAAAATAGCAAGGAACAGATAGTTTTCCACCATGTTTATCAGCATAATCATATAATTGTTGTATTAATTGTGAGAAGAATATAGTCAACAAGAAATCGTATGCTGTATGTGTATCTGAAGATACAACATATAATGCTGTTTTCTTTTGAGCTATATCATCAAAATTAATTGTATTAGTAGATGTAACATCTGCTATATCAGGTGAATCGAATTTACCAAGTGCTGATTGTAAAGAACTCAATATTGATGAATATGTTTTATCAGATGCAAGCTCAACAGATTTAAAGTTCATTACTGCAGGGTGATCATATGGTAATTTATGAATCTCTTCTGCTAAAATATTGGTTGCTCCATTATTGTTAGCAGCTCTAACCATTTCTGCACAGCTTGCTAAGTTTTGTTCTTCTTCAGGTCTTGCACTTTTTAAATAATAAATTAAAGATTTTAATAGTAACTCAGACATATTATCCCAGAATGGATCTTGTGTAGAAGATCCTTCTTTCTTTTGTCCTTTTACAACAGTTGAGGCAATAACATCAACATCTATTTCAGAATGAATATGTGCTAAAGGATTATAACTGTCTGAACTCTTTGGATTTACTAAATTCAATAATTTTATATCATATCCATTTTTCTTAAGATATCCTGCTGTTTTATCATATATTTCACCTTTAGGGTCTGTAAATATATATGAGCCTAATAATTGATGTGCGTTTGGAATAGTATAACTTGAAGATTTACCAGAACCAGAACCACCGACTATAAGAACGTTTACGTTTCCTGGTTTGTTAGTTGGTAAATAATTCTTTTCTGCAAGTATTAAGCCTTTATCCTTACTAAGAACACTATATTGTTCTCCATTGCTCCAATCAGAAGAGCCATGTTCTATCTTATCATACTCGCTTTTCTTTCTAGCTTTATATAAGCCAATTCCAGATACAATAGCAAAGAATATTGTCCAATATAAAGTACCAGATGCAAAATTACCGTTAGCCTCACCTTTCAAAACCTTAATAATACTCTTCATACTGGCAAGCTCTTCAAAAAAGGTCTCAATAAATGTAGCTTGGTCTATTATGTGGCCATCAGCAACAGATTTTGCTACACAAACAGAAATAGGAGAAACTATAAATAGTTCTCCTAAAATCCATAATATTAACATAACAATTAAAAAAGCTGAATGTCTTTTAAAAAACTCTTTTAAGCCTTCCATCTATTATAACCTTTCTCATTTGTTTGTTTTTCAAATTCTATCTATTTGTCTTGTACTTGTTCTCTTGAAACTCTTTGTTGTCTTCTAGCTAAACTACTTTCTGTAATTCTTCTTTCAGCATTTGCTCTTAATTTAGCCTCAATTTCAGGTGGTAAAGTAGTGATTTCGAATGCATTTAAATACATTGGATCTTGTTCTGGGCTATTAATTGCTGGGGTTATATTTCCAACATATGCAAGTACTTTTTCAGTTGATTTTGTTCCATTTAAAGTTCTTTGTTCTTCTACGTCAGAAACTACTATATTAAGATTTTTCATGGATTGTGGTTCCTCCTCTATAAGCTATTTCCTATCTCTTATTTCAAATGAAAGATATGATTTATATGGTTTTAATTTGCATTTGCCCTTTACTTGATTAGTATTTTCATCAAGGTATAAGATTGGGCTTACTTCTTCTGTTGTTTCTGGATCTATTATGGTAATTGGTCGTTTCAAGTTTGGAGTATAAGCAAAATTCTTGTACTCTGTTGGTTGTTCAGAATAAATTGTGTCAAATTTAACCGGTATTGGTCTTTTAGAAATTCTAACTCTGTCATCTTTCAAGAAGCCCATGTTAACTACAACTCTTTGTTTAGTAAATGAAAGAATAACTAAATCTTCTCCATCTGCTTCAGGATAGTCAACATAGTAAGTTCTTTTGGTTAAATTACCTTGCATCTCTTCTGAAGTAACCAATCTTTCAACAGTATATCTAGGATATTTGTTCTGTAATTGCTTTGCTGTTTCATTAATTCTATAGATTACTGTATTAACGCCTTCAGGATCTGTGATACTAAAATATTTACCATGAAATCCATTCATAATTAATCTCTCTAACCCCACTTTCAAAAATATATCTTTTGTTAAAAATCAACTAATGTTATTATAACACCTATTTCTAATTATGTCAAACTTAAAAATAACAAATTTTGGTTATTAATAATTATTTATCAATTTTTTTCAATTCTTCATAAAGTTTTCTAGTCTTTTGATCTAGCTTTTCAGGTAGAATGATATCTACAAATAAATGTAAATCTCCTCTACTATTTCTTTCAGCTTTATAGCCTTTGTTTTCTATTATAATTTCCTTTCCATTAGCCGTAGCTTCTGGAATAATAATGTTTATATCTTCATCAAATAAATTAATTGTTTTCTTTGTTCCTAATACTGCTTCATATGGTTTAAGTTTTAACTTACCATATATATCAATTCCTTTTAGTTCATAGTTTAAATCATTATCTATATTAATGGTTAAGTATAGATTTCCATCTTTACCACCATTTAGTCCTTTTTTGCCTTCTCCTACAACTCTGATTTTATCTCCATTTTGTATACCAGCAGGAATTTTAATGGTAACACTTGAATCTTGCCCTTCTATGTCTTTTAAAACAATCTCTTTTTTTACTCCAAAAAATCCTTCTTTTAAAGAAATATTTATTCCAGTATCAATATCTTCTCCATCTGTAGCCTTTTTAGAGTTAACCATTTTTACTTCCCCAGTATTTGGGTCAGCGGTTCCAAATAAAATATCTAATGCCATATCTTTTATTGTACGATTTTGTGTAGTACCATTTTGGTTTCTTTGATATTTAACATATCTAATCCAACTAAAATCATATCTACGTCTAGTTTTTTCATTAGATAATACACGATAGGCTTCATTTACTTCTTTGAATCTCTCTTCAGCAGCATTATTACCAACATTAATATCAGGATGAAATTGCTTAGCTTTGTCCCTATATGCTAGCTTTATTTCTTCCTCAGACACCTTATTTGAGCTTAGTCCTAACACTTTGTAATAGTCTTTGAAAACCATTGGTTATCCTTTCATACCCATCATGGTAAGTAATTAAATCTCGTTATCTTCTGTACTTTTGATTTTCTTTAGTAAATAGTTTCTTGTTAAAATTGCATTAGGATGAATAACTTTACTCTCACTAATCATATATTTTATATTATTATCAAGAATTGCTATTATTGTCCTATCTAAACTTTCTTTAGATAGTTTTCTTTCATATTCTATATCGAAGTTATCGCTTTTTCTACTCTCTTCGATCTTATCTGAAATAAAAATTATCTTTGCTAAATCACTCATGTTTGGATCAGTAACTGTGTGTAATCTAATTGCATCTTGTATTTCTTCATCTAATCCATAATGTTCTTTAACATACCATGCACCGACTTTAGCATGCATTAGTTTTTCATTTTCCAGTTCAAATTCATCAAATTCTATATTATTATCTTTAGCTATTTGCATATATTGTTCTCTAGAAAACTCTTTAACTATATCATGTGCTATACCAGCTAAAGCAGCTTTATTAACATCTACTCCATAAATATTTGCAAGTTCCACTGCTTTATACATTACATATTTCGAATGATTTAATCTAAAAGATGATAGCATTTTTTCCATATCTTTTTCAATATTAGAGATCAAATCAAGCGTTTCTTTACTTACATTATCTAGTTTTTCCATTTTTGTCCTTTGGTTTAATTTCTTATTTTTTACCTGTTTTAGATCCTTGTAACGCTAATATGTTTTGACTATAAGAAAAAGTTAAATCTTCTCTTTCTCTTTGTCTTTTCAAAGCTAATGATACTAACTCATCTATTTCTTTTTCAAAACTTGTACCAGTAGCTTCCCATAGATAATATGATAGAGCTCCAGGAATAGTATTAATTTCATTTACGAATACTTCGTTTGTATCATTATCAACTAAGAAATCTATTCTAGATACTCCTCTGCAACCTAAAACTTTAAAAGTTTCTACTGCATATTTTTGAATTTCTTCTTTCATCTCAGCAGGAATATCTGCAGGTAGTCTTCTCTTTAATGATGCCATACCTTTATCTTTATTTCCTTTTGAGGTTGGCTCTCCTTTAGTTCCACCTTTGCTTCCTCCAGAAACATATTTGTCTTGGTAGCTTAGTATTTCACCAGCTCCAAGAGGTTCTTCAACTTCTGAAGGTTTGCAATCTGAAGGTTCTCCCATTACAGAGCAATTAATCTCTTTAAGATTTACAATAGCATTTTCAACCATAATTCTATCAGTGTATTGCATTGAATACTCTATAGCATCAATTAATTCATCATGGTTTTTAGCTTTCTTTATACCAACACTAGATCCTAAGTTTCCTGCTTTTACAATTACAGGATATCTTAGCTTCTTTTCGATTTCTTTAAGATATTTTTCTTCATCTTTTATATAATCTTTAAAGTAGAAAGCAACATAGTCTAAAGAAGGTATTCCTGCTTCTTTCATTGCTCTTCTCATCATTATTTTATCCATACCTACACTTGATGCTAAAATGTCTGGTCCTATATATGCTACATTTAGCATTTCAAAATAACCTGCTGCAGTTCCATCTTCTCCATTTGTTCCATGCATACAAGGAAATGCTACATCAATACTATTTACTACATTGTCGCTTAATTTCTTTGTTGGATATCTCAATAAAACAACTTTTTCTCCATCATTAACCAAAGTAACTTGTGTTAATGTTGAAATTAGTTTATCTAAATCTTTATAGTTTTCAAGATTTTGCAATCCCTCTCCTGTGTACATCAATCCTTTTTTGCTAATATAAACAGGAATAATTTCATATTTATCGGTATTTATACTAGACATTGCTTGATTGGCTGTAATAATTGATATCTCGTGTTCTACAGTTCTTCCTCCAAAAAACACGCCAATTTTTGTCTTCATAATATATATCCCTTCTTTCTTTTATAAATAATTATCTGGTAAATCATTTTCTAGCAAAACTACTCTATTTGAAGCTTCATATTCATTATATTTTTGAATCGCATTATTAATTGTACTTACAACACAAATCTTTTCTTCAGGTACCTCTTCTTCTAGCAATCCCTTTTTGATAGCTTTCGCTTGTTTTTCCCCAACTAGAATATATAGGTCAGCACATCCAGCAGCTCGTCTACCAAATTCTATATTATATTTTTCTGATTCATTTCCTAAATCAACTAGTCCTGGAGTAACTATTATTTTAAACTTATTTTTAAATAGCTTCAATGTTTGGAAAGCATTTGCAGCGCCTTCAATATTAGAATTATATGCATCATCAATTATCATTGAACCATCTTGGTATTTATTTAGTTCTAATCTGTGATTTACAGGATTTAATAATCTAAGTCCAGTTTTTACATCCTCTTGGCTAACGCCTAGATTAATTGCTGCTGCAACTGCGCCAACTATGTTGATGATATTTAATTTTCCAATAAGTTTAGTTCTGATTTCTTTAATATCCCCATCTGGGGTATGTATATCAAATTTTGATCCTTTATCGGTTATTTCAATATTATATGCGTAAAATTCATCTTTTTTATCAAGTCCATATTTGACCACATCTTTTTCTTCTACTGCATCTCTTATATTTTCATTTTCATAATTTACAATTCTAATTCCATCATCAGGAATAGAATTTATTAATTCCATCTTTGCTCTTTTTATATTATTTAAAGATCCAAAAGTCTCAAGATGTTGAGGTCCAATAGCAGTTAGTATTCCCATTTGTGGTTCTACTAATTCACAAATCTTTGCTATACTTCCAACTTCTTTAGCTCCCATTTCACATATAAAAACTTCATCAGTTGGTTTAAGATGTTCATTAATTGAACGCTGAACTCCAAGTAAAGTATTAAAGTTTCCAGGAGTCATAAATGTATTGTATTTTTGTTTTAATATAGTTGCCAATATATTCTTAACGCTAGTCTTTCCGTAACTTCCAGTTATACCTACAATTTTTAAATCAGGCATTGATTTAAGTTTTGCTTTAGCTTGTTTATAAAACTTTTTATTTTTAATATTCTCAAATATTTGTATAAAATCACTTATAGGTATCAAGAAGTACATTGTAAGTATAGTAATTATTGCTACTATGAAATTCATTATAGCTAGACTTGCCACATTTATTTGGCTTTCCAATCCTTTTACGCCAAACATGTTAACTAAACCTACAAATACTAAAAAGACTATTATTGATATTGAATAGGTAATTTTGATTCTTCTTGTCCAATTTAATTTTGTCTTTTCAGGATAAATGTCTCTAGAAAACCACAAAAAGATTGAAAAAACAAGATTTAAAATTACTCCTACTCTAAAATTAATAATTAAAAACAAACCAGAAAACAACAAGCAAATATCTCTAATTTTAATAACTGCTTCTGGGTTCTTTTTTCTCCACAATTTGTACCTATTATGTTTATAATATTCTAATTGGTAAATGTGGAAGCCATGTTTTAGTTTATATAGGAAATATATTAAAATTATTAAATAGCTTACATTTAATAAAATTAAATCTACCATTATACCTTCCTTACTTTTCTATCAAAAAATCATCTAATGCTTTTGTAAATTGATTCCAATCTCTTAAGAAAGAATAGTGATCACCATTGTCAATTACTGCAAGCTTAGAATCTTTTATTTTCATATTCATTAGTTCTCCTTGCCATAAAGGAGTTTGAGTATCTTTAGCACCCCAAACAATTAATGTTGGAGTCTTTATTTTACTTAAATCATTAGTAAAGTCTTCGTTTACAAATATAGACATAGACTTTCTAAGAACTTCTGGAGAATTTCTATAATCATCAGAGCCAAAAAAGTTTATAGCTCTTTGATTCATGTTTCTAAGGCCTTCTGTCTTAGGTAAGATTTTAAAAATATTTTTTAGTAATTTAAAAGTATATACTTTTATATAGTATTTTGGCTTTCTTTTATTTTTAATACCAGCACTATCGATTAATACAATTTTTTCACATGGTCCTAAATTTCTATAACAATAATTTAAAATCATTCTTCCACCATGAGAATGTCCAATCATTATTGGTTTCTTAATATCTAATGCCTTAACCAATTTCTTAAGCCAATCGCCATAATTATCAGAATTCATTGGTTCATCTGGCAATTCACTATTTCCAAATCCAACTACATCGATATTATATACTTTAAAATTTTCACTTAAATAATCAGCAATTATTTTCACGGTTTTATGAGTACAACGCCATCCATGAATTAAAACTACTGGATTGCCTTTACCCGTAACTTCATAGAAAACTTTTTTGCCATCAATTTTTATTTCTGCCACTATAAAAAATCTCCTAAAATATATTAGCATTTTATAATAATTAGGCCCATAAATCAAGGTTAAAGTAGTAAAAATACAAGTTGAAACACCATATTTTTTGTGATAAAATCTGTTTAACAAATCAAGAAGGATTTATATATGAAAGTATTACTTTTTTATGCTTCATATGGTGGAGGTCATTATTCTGCTGCATCTTCAATTATGCAATACATAAAAAAGACTTACCCAGATATTGAAGTAGAAATATGTGATTTAATTAAATATATTAGTAAAGGTATTGATAAAATTACTACTGATGCATACAAACGTGTTACTCGCGACACACCAAAGTTATGGGAGAAGTTTTATGAAGTTGCTGATGAGAATTTTCATTTGGATTCTGCCTATAACTTTAGTAAGTTTTACTACATGCCAATACTTCATTTATTAAAGAAATCAAAGCCAGATATTGTTATATCTAGTCACCCCGTAGGAAGTCAAATAGTTTCTTATATCAAGAAAAAAGGAAAATATGATTGTAAATTAGCTTCAGTCATGACTGATTTTGCTTCTCATAATCAATGGCTTATTGGTCATGATCATATTGATTATATTTTTGTTTCTAACGAATCAATGAGAGAAGATATTATTTCAAAAGGTGTAGACCCTGACAAAATATATGCAACAGGTATTCCTCTATCAAATAGATTTTTACAACACTTTGATAGAGAAGAAATAAAGAAATCTTTTGATTTGGATCCTGACAAACATACTATACTTTTCTTCGGTGGTGGTGAATTTGGTTTAGGAAAAGATAAAACTTTGCTTTTACTTGAGCAATTCATTAATTCTTTAAATGGCACATATCAAATGATTGCTATTGCAGGAAAAAATAGAAAAATGGAAAAAAGTTTTAGAGAATTAGTTAGAAAATTAGATGCTTCTGACAAAGTACAAGTATATGGATTTACTAATGAAGTTCCTGAACTAATGAGTATTTCTGCTCTTGTAGTAACTAAGCCCGGCGGTCTTACAACTACTGAAAGTTTAGCGTCTGGATTGCCAATGCTTATTATTAATCCAATTCCTGGTCAAGAAGTTCAAAACGCTTTATTTTTAGAAGAACAAGGAGTTGCTGTTTGGATTAAAAATGATGTTGACTCAGAAATAGTAATAAAAAGCATTTTAAATAATCCTGAAGAAATAAAGCATATGAAGATTCGTGCAAAACTTCTAGCTAAAAAGAATTCAACTAAGGACATTTGTGAAATATTATTTAATAATTATAAATAAAAAAGGTATAGACTTTTCATCTATACCTTTTTTTATTATTCTCTTATTATATATATTTTTTGTTATGTCTTGTTTCTATTATTGTAAAGGATTTCCACAATTGCCACAGAATTTGCTATCTGGATTATTATCATAATTGCATCTTGGGCATTTCTTTGTAGCTGGTGCAGCTTCTGGTGTAACATCTGCTGGTGCCTCTCCTACAGGATTCTCTGGGGCTGGCTCTGCAGCTTTAGTTGCTGCTCCTGCGACAGCTGCTGTAGCATAAGGGTCATAGGTTTCTGTTGCTGGTTGTGCTGCTTGATTGAACATATTATTAACAGCTCCTGTTCCAGCACCTCCGGCTGCCATATTAGCAACTCCTAGTCCTATGAAGCCTGCTGGTGCTCCATTAGCATTTTCAGCAGCTTTTTCCATAGCATTTGCATATGCATCTGTCATTCTTCCACGTTGCATTGCTGAGCTTGCAGCAAATTCATAATCTTTAATAGCTTTTTCAGATTCTTCTGTAAGAGTAACTGATTGAATTACAAAACTTCTAATTCTTAATCCTCTCTCACGGAAGTATTTATCAAATTCTTGTTGATCCATCATTGTTCTAATTTCATCAGTTTGGCTTGGAAGTTCAAGAACTGGTGTCTTATGAACAGAGTTACCTAATTCATTCATTAAATTTTGAAGAACGCCTTCAACTTCTTTACCCATTTGTGAAACTACATCATCTTTTCTATATTCACTAGCTGTTCCTGCTACTAATGACATAAACGCTGCTGGGTCACTAATTTGGAATGTATATGTACCATAGCAACGAATTTTAACTGCTAATGGCATCATTGAATTTGTCATTTCATTTTTATATGGATGTGACCAATCTTGGAAAGCTACTGGTGAGCTTGTACCAAATTTATTGTCAGTTATTTCTTTTAAATTGAAGAAATAAACTGTTTGTTTTTGTGAACTTTGTCCAGCAAATGTGAATCTCTTCCACATTTCTTTGAAAGATTCTTTGAAGTCTCCTGCAAAGAATGATGGAGTTGATGAATCATTAAATTCATAAGTTCCACCTTCAGCTGTAGCATCAATTACACGACCATTGTCAACGATAACAGCACATTGTCCTGGATCTACAACTATAATACTTCCATTTGAAATAACACCAGATGGTGAAGTAACAGCTTTCATTAATAAGTTCTCTGGCATATTTGGACATCTAATCGCCTCTTTGTATTGGTCTTTTAGTGTACTTCCAATTGCACTTTTTCCAGTATTCATAACTGAGTCAATTGCTTGTTTGATTAATCCCATAAATTAATCCTCCTAATTAAATATATTTATTATTTTTAAAAATGATAACTAGATTATTGTGGTCTTTCTAAATTGTCTAATACCCAATCATATTGTTTTGTAGTTATTACACTATGGCAATATGGGCATCTTCCAGTTGATGTGATTTCAGTAGGTGCTCCACAATTTGGACAATTTGTAGTTTTTGTTCCTTTTTCACTCTTCGTTCCATCGCTTTCAGCTTTTTCTGTTGGGAATTTAACTAGAGTTACTATTACTTTTTTGTCTATTTGAGTTGAAATTAACTCTTGTAATTTATCTATATTTTCTTGATGTTTAAATGCATTTTTTAAAATTATTTCACTTTCACTTCCAGGTGTTGTAATAATTCCAACATTATAATCATCTAACATATAGGCCCTAGAATTTGCTATAGCTTCTTTCATGTCTGCAAAGCCTTCAGTTAGTCCTTCTAATATAGGTTTTAAGTCAACTTCATTTTCTAACTCTATACTGCTTAATGAGAATTCCTTTTTTACTGATGTTTTTACGAATGTTAATCTATAAATATGATATGTTTCTCTGTTTGGATCTCCTCTTAAAACAGTTTTAGATGTAGCATCAATAATATAGTCTGCCATTCTTGTTTTAAGGTCAATAGTTAATGTATCCATTCCTTTAACTTGTGTAAAGTTATAAAGATGTGCTTCATTAACCATAATTCTTTCGATAACATTGATTTGGTTCTTATCAATATATCCTTGTAATTGAGTTTTGTGTAACTCAAATAATTTATCAGATTCTAGAACTCTAACCTTTTCCCAATCTCTTTCAGTCCATGCATTTTGTAATTTTATAAAAGTAGTCTTTGCAAAAGATTTAAATTCTTCTATATCAAAGTCTGGGTCATGTTCTTTTATTTGTCTAGAAACTTGGTCATCATGATTTTCCATAACTAGATTTTGATTTCCAACTGTATATGTTGGGATAACTTCTTTATCCATTTTAGTTGTTTGACCCTTATTTTGAGATCTTGAGTATGCAACTATAACAATTATAATTACTAAAACCACTAATAAACCGAATCCTCCAATACCACCTGAGCCTGAGTCATAGTCATAGTCTCTGTCATAGCCACTATAGCTACTTCCTCCGCTATAACTATATCCTCCTCCACTATAACTGCTACTACTTGATGAAGATGAACTAGAACTATAGTCTTCAAAGCTTCCTACATCAACTTTTATTCCATTAAGGTCTACTTCTTGAAATGTTACTAATTTACTTACATTATTAATTAAAAATGCAGAAGCAGCAATTGAAGCAATTACTAAAAAGACTAAAAGAACTTTCTTCATCATTTTTCTCCTTTGATTAACATCGCTTTTATTTTACATTAATTAAATAAGCTTTTCAATTTTTTATTCTTAGCTTCATTTTTTCTGGCTCTATTAAATATTTTTGTTTATTATTTGTTTATTATTTGATCATTGTTTTCTCAATATTACAAATAACCCATCCATACTCATTGCTAGTAATCATACTATTGCAATATGGACAATACTCTGTGACAGCAACTTTAACTTTTGCTCCACAATTTGGACAAATAGTATCTCTTCCAGCTTCAAAATTTTCATCTGTTTTAGTTGCAGCACTTCTAACATATGTCACTCTATACAAGTATGTCTTTTTCTTATTTTCTTTTGGATTTGCTACCTCATTTTTTTGTATTACATAGTCTTTCATTTTTATTACATAATCAACTATAATATTTTCTTTTTCACTTGTTTTAGAATAGCTATTTAAAAAGCATCCTTCTATGGAAACATCTTCTCTTACATTTTTTTGATTCTTACTTGAAAAATCTTCTATAATTTTACGATGTTGTTCATATAATTCATCTGTTTCTATATCACGGATTTTATCTAAATTTCCTTCAGTCCAATATGTTTGCATATCTAAAAAAGTCTTACAAACATCACTTTTAAATTTGACAATGCTGAACTCAGGATCATTTCCTTTAATTTCTTTATTAATCTGAATTTCTTTGCGTTCAATTTCTAGCTTCTTTTTAGTATCTTCATAGTTGTCTATCGTATCTAAGTTATATTTTCCTTCAACATCTTTCACAGAATCACTAATTTTTCCATCGTACTTTCTGTGCTTTTTTTTATAATCAAAGTATATTACTAAAGTTGCTATCCAAACAAAGCCAAGTAACGCAATAATTGCCATTATTGTCCACTTCTTTAAAGTATCAATTGGTCCGTATAAAACATCATCTAAACTTATTGTTTCTGACTCTAGTTCAGTTAAGATTTTACTTATAAAAAAAATCTGTCCCATATATGGTTTCCTTATTATTTTTTATAATTCAGTTCTACCCTCAAAAGCTTTTCCTAAAGTGAATTCATCTGTATATTCCAAATCTCCACCAACTGGAAGTCCATGAGCAAGTCTAGTTGTCTTTACCCCCATTGGTTTAACTAATTTTGAAATATACATTGCAGTTGCTTCTCCTTCAACTTTTGGATTTGTCGCTAAAATTACCTCTTTAACACTGCCATCCATTAGTCTTGCTATCAACTCTTTAATTTTTATATCTTCTGGTCCAATCCCATCCATAGGAGATATAGTTCCATGTAGCACATGATATAATCCTTTATATTCATGTATTCTTTCTATAGATACTACATCTTTAAAATCTTCAACCACACATATTTGACTTGCATCTCTTTTAGGATTTGAGCAAATTTCACATGGATCACTATCTGATATATTAAAGCATTTTGAGCATAATTTTAAATTCTTTTTAGCATCAATAATTGATTTTACAAATTCATCAGTCTCTTCTTTACTAGTATTAAGCATATAAAAAGCTAATCTTACTGCTGTTTTATGTCCAATACTAGGCAGTCTTTCAAAACTCTCTATTAGTTTTTCAACTGATGGTGAATAATAAGACATGTTATTACCTCTTAAGTCAAGTTCTATTACATTAATCCTGGAATATTATATTTTCCAAATGCTTCATTTGTTGCTTGATCAACTTTCTTTAACGCGTCATTAACACAAGTAAGAACTAAATCTTGTAGCATTTCAGGATCATCTGGATCAATAACTTCTGGTTTTATTTTTATTTCTTCTATAGTTTTTGTTCCACTAACTTTTACATATATAGCTCCACCACCTGCTGTACTTTCAAAGCTTTTGCTAGCTAAATCTTCTTGTGATTTCTCCATGTCTTCTTGCATTTTTTTAGCTTGTTTAAGAAGTTGGTTCATATTCATTCCGCCCATTCCTGGCATTCCTCCAGGCATTCTTCCATTAAATCCTTTTGACATCTTTCTATCTCCTTATTCTTATTCATCTATTTCATTTATAGGAATTCCTAAATCTTCTATTCCTCCAGATTTAGTATCTTCTTTTTTGCTTTTAGTGCCATTCTTTTTTACAAGTTTCACATTCATTACTTGTCCGCATTCTGCTGATATTAATTCTTTTAGTTTGTGTTCAACTTCAGGATTACCAAAAGCAATATTCATAAAAACTTCACTCGTTTGAGTTGTTAAAATTCCAACATTAAGGTCATCTATTTTATATGCTTTTGAATTTGCTAGTCCTTGTCTTAACATTGTATAGCTTCCATCACTAGGAAGTTTTTCTATTATATTGTTTAAGTCAATTTCGTTCTTAAGCTTTGTTTCCGTAGTAATAGATGGCTCTTTTTTTGTTGTATTTTTTGTTTCTATATCTTTTTTTTCTTCTATTTTTATTTCTTTTTTTGTTTCAACTTTTTGCTCATCTTTTGATTTTATTGCCACAGTTTCTTTTTTTGTCTCAACCTTTTTGGGTTCAATTTTAATTGTCTCTACTTTATCTTCTATCATCATGGCAAGATTAATCATTCCCGCTTCAAATACAATATCTTTTTGAGTAGCCCATTTTAAATCATTCTCTAGCTTTGATATTGCATAAATTAAGCTTAGCAATCTTTGTTTTTCAACTTTTTGAGTTATTACTTTCATTCTGTCTTTTTCACTAGCTGAATATATATTAGAGTATTCCCCAGTTGATTTTAAAATTAACAAATCTTTTACAAACTTAACTATTTGCCATAAGAAGTTATTTGATACTGTACCCTCTCTATTAATCTTTTCACAAAGTTCTATTACTTTATCCGTATCATAATCAACTATTGCCTCTACCATATTTATGATGTACTCCATTTCAGGAATACCCGCAAGTTTTTTGATTTTTTCACTATCTATATGGTTTTCACCATCTTGAGCACATCTTTCTAGTATTGATAAAGCATCTCTCATAGCACCATCTGCAAGTTCTGCTATTAGTTCAAGTGAATCTTCTGTATATTCAATTTTACAATCTTTGCAAATAGTTTCTAAATTCTCAACAATGTATTCTGTTGAAATCTTCTTAAAGTCAAATCGTAAACATCTAGATATTATAGTTGCTGGAATTTTTTGTGGGTCTGTTGTACAAAGAATAAATTTTACATGTGATGGGGGTTCTTCCAATGTTTTTAGTAGTGCATTAAAAGCTCCTGTTGATAACATGTGAACCTCATCAATGATGTATATTCTATATTTTGCTGTAACTGGTAAGAAATTCACTTGTTCTATGATTGATCTAATATTATCTACACCATTGTTTGATGCAGCATCTAATTCAACTATATCAGTAAGGGATCCATCAAGTGCAGCTTTACATATCTCGCATTCGTTACATGGTTCTCCATCTTTAGGATTAAGACAATTAACTGCTCTTGCTAAAACTTTAGCAGATGATGTTTTACCACATCCTCGTGAACCAGTAAAAAGGTATGCGTGTCCTACTCTATTGTTTATTACTTGATTTTTAAGAGTAGTTGTAATGTGTTCTTGTCCTAGTATTTCGCTAAATGTTTTAGGTCTAAATCTCCTATATAAAGAAGTATATTCCAATTTGATCTCCTTAATTCCATATATTAAAAGAGGTATGCCTTCCTCCATTTTAGGATATTCCCACATATAGTTTCTACTTATTGCTGCTTCCTTCCGGACCTGACAAGGTTCATAGGCTTTTATTGAGAATACCCTAAAATAGAGGAATAACTCATACCTTCCGCATTATATTATAATTTTTACTGTTTTACAAGTAAATTTTATTAATCTCGCTTAAATATTACATCTGATAAATCAGTTTTATCTAACTTACTTGTTCCTTCTTCTATTATATTACCACATGGCATATCTACTACAAAAGTTCCTCTATATATTATGTCATTGCTTGTATCAAGTAAGATGTCAAATTTAAGTGTAAATTTTAAACTTTCAAGAGATATATTAGCATCTTTTAAAAGTCTTCCATCATATATTATTTCATCTGCATTCGATTGTAGCTTTCCTAAATTAAAGTTAGCAACTCTAAATAGTATGCTTCCTCCATTGCTACAAATTTTTAGATTTTTATGATCATCATTTTCATTTCCTTTAAAAGTCAAACTTGATCTTATTTCATAATCATCACTATATTCAAATTTAGTTCCTTCTTTTGAAGAAGGCATATATGTTTTTATTCCTTCAATTCCTTCGCATTTTACATTTTCGATAGTTACATTTCTTATATGAACTTGATCATCATTAGATTTTGCAAAGTGAATATATATATCATTATATTGAATTAAATCTAAATTCCATCTGTATCCTTCTGGATTATCATCATTTGCTATTCCCTCACACGCACTTATAACTAGCATCTCATCAGGTTTAAAAGGCATGTTAACTTCACCAATAAAATGATATTTAATTGTTATTGAAAGCACTATTGTTAAACATATAATAACAAAAATCCACATGCTTGATCTTTTTATTTTTTCTTTAATTAATCTATTCATATATAAATTATACCATCTCCATTTAAAATTTGATAGTCTTCATTAATTGGCGGAGAGAGTGGGATTCGAACCCACGTGCAGTGAAAACCACGATCTGTTTTCGAGACAGTCCCGTTATGACCACTTCGGCATCTCTCCAAAAAAGCTGAATGAATTATAGCATATTTAATACTATGTAATCAATTTTAAAAATGCAAAGACCACGCAAAACTACTCGCGTGGCCTTTGAGAATTGGTAAATGAAAGCTCAAGAATCAGGTGTCGTTTAGCTAATCATAGAATTTAGCATTCAATGATTAGCTTTTAACTCTGAAAGAAGTTTTTCTAACGAATCAGCAAAAGATTGTTTTGTAATCTTTATTGCTCCCTGCTTTGATTTGCAAATAGCTATAGGAACAATATCATGCCAATCCGCGATAAACTTCATTAAATCATAAGAAACTCCATCTGCATAGTGAGGAACTGGGCCTATTATAACTCCCGCAAGCTTATCACTTCTTATTTTGATTTCACGATTTTTAATCTTACTATAGTCAGATGCAAACCGAAAATCAGAATTAGAAAAGCCATGTGTTCTTTTAGCATAGCCCACTAAGTTTCTGGGCTTACAGGCACAGTCTCCAATTACTAATATGTGTCTACCACGTAATATCTGATGTCCTATATCTGCTGCGTATTCTTTCCTAGAAGTCTCGATGAACGCCCCTGAATTGATATAATTCATTAAGGCATTATACGCATTAGATGCATAGGCTAACTGTGTTTCAAGCTCAGCAATTTTTTTGTCTTTTTCGTTGCAAGCTATCTCAAGCAATTCTTCCTTCCGGACTAATTGCGCGAAATCACTCGCACTTACCTGAATGTTAAAATTTAGTTCATTCATATGCCACCTCTTTTATGTGTTGCTTCCTTTTACCATTCTCGTTGTATCAAAATCGATACAAAGTTGATTATACAGCAAAGATGCCCGAAACTCAATCGTTTTAGGCACCTTTTTCTTTTAATTTTTATATCTATTATTTATTCTTTCTTAGTTCTGCAAAAAAATCTTTTAAAATCTTTTTACATTCCTCTTCTAAAATTCCTGTTTCGCATTCAACATGATGGTTAAACTTGTAATCTTCTAAGAGATTTAGAACCGATCCACAACTTCCTGTTTTCTCATCCATTGTTCCAATATATACTTTTTTTATTCTAGATTGAATTAATGCTCCCGCACACATAGAACAAGGTTCTAAAGTTACATACATTTCACAATTTTCTAGTCTCCATGCTTTTAGTTTTTTACTTGCTTTTTGTATAGCAATTATCTCTGCATGTTTCGTTGTATCTTTTTTCTTTTCTTTTTGATTATGTGCTCTAGCTATTATCTTTCCATCTTTAACAATAATACATCCTACAGGAATTTCTAATTCTTTATATGCTTTTTGAGCTTCCTTTAGAGCCTCCTTCATATATAATTCTTTATCCATTTGCACCTTTAATTTTTCTTTCTTTTATCTATATATTTTTCTCTATTCTTTTTTAATCTTTCATTATTAGGTTGTTTCTTTATTGCTTCTTCAACAAATTCTATTGCTTTGTCATAATTTCCTAGATAATAAAAGCATAATGACATATCATCCTCTATTGTTCCATCCCAACAATCTCTATCTTCAGATCTAATTTTATTTTTCTCTTTAATTTCTAAAGCCTTAAACCCATAACCTAATGCTTTATCATATTCTTTTAATTTATAATATACTTTTAACAAGTTAACATATGGAGTTCTACATCTTTTATTATTTTTTAAGCATTTAATTCCCCAAAGTCTTGCTTCTTGAAAATAGTTTAACGCACAATAAGATTTAGTTAGATAAGAATATGTTTGACCTAGTTCTTCTTCGAAAGGAATTTCATAGTTGCCATAAACATCTATATATTTATGGCACATTTGAATACATTTTTCCCATTGACATGTATGTTTATATTCTCTAGCTAAAAGGTAAATATTTCTCCTATCTAAAGGATTATTTTTAACATATTCCTCTAGAATATTCAAATAAAAGGCTCTGGATTTTCCCCAATCTGGTCTATGTTTTACTACTATTTCAGGAACAGCTTTAACTTGTTCTTTCTCTCCTATAAACTGTAATAATTCATGTACTGGATATTTCCATTTATAAGAATCACGCTTGTGGATTTTTTCACATTGGAAACTAATAGTTGGATTATCTAAAGCATCTGTATCATAGATATAATAATAAGATAACATAGTAGTGTCTTTATCCCAATTTTCTTTTATTTTATTTAAAAAACCTTCTTCTATACAATCATCCAAATCTAAACAAATACAAATGTCATAATCATTTGGTATAAAACTTAAAGCATCATTTCTAGCTTGAGAAAAATCAAAGTTTTCATACTTCTTTATTTGAACATGTGCCCCAAGTTCTTTAAATTTTTGAACTGTATTGTCTTCTGAACCAGTATCTAAAATATAAACATGATCCTTTAGTTCTTGAACATGATTCATAAATCTTTCAACAAACTTTTCTTCATTTTTACAAATGGCATATACACAAATTTTATAATCTTCCATCTTATTTCTTCTCTTATTGGTAAAAAAATGGTGTTCCTGAGAGGATTTGAACCTCCGACCAACGGTTTAGGAAACCGCTGCTCTATCCAACTGAGCTACAGGAACATTTAATATATTTCTTATTATAACACATAATTATACATATAGTCATTAATAATTTATGGATAAATAAAAAATTCCTCGCTAAATTACTTAGCGAGGAAATGTTTTCTATTCAACTAGTCTATTCATAGCTTCTGATAATTTTTCTAGTTTTTCAGAAGCATCTTCAGAGTTTTCACCCTTTACTCCCATATAGAACTTAATCTTTGGCTCAGTTCCAGATGGTCTTACACAACACCATGCTCCATCCTCTAAATCAAAATACAATACATTTGATGTTGGAAGATTAGTTATAGTTTGGCTTGAATCTGACTTTATTATTATATGGTTTTGATAATCTCTAAATTCGGTTACTTTAAATTCACCTAATTCAGTTATTTTGTCGTTTCTAATACGTTCCATCTTGTCTTTTATTTCTTGTGCTCCATCAGCACCTTTTAGAACAATAGAAATTTGTTTTTCTTTATAGAAACCATACTTCTCATATAGTTTTTGCATTTGCTCATAAAGTGAAATACCTTGGCCTTTATAAAAAGCTGCCATTTCACATAGCGCCATTACTGCAGAAATTCCATCTTTGTCTCTAGCATGTGATGAGATTATACATCCATAGCTTTCTTCAAATCCAAACATGAAGCTATATGAATCATCTTTTTCCCATTCTCTAATTTTTTCACCAATCCACTTAAACCCTGTTAAAGTTTCGAAAACCTTAGCTCCGTAGTTCTCCGCGATTGGATAAACCATATTAGTAGAAACAATAGTTGAAAGTACAGCTGCATCTTTAGGTAGTCTTCCTTTTTCTTTTTTCTGTGATAATTCATACTCTAAAATCAGCATTGCTGTCATGTTTCCAGTAAAGGCTTCATATTTTCCTTTTTCTATTCTAACATACATTCCTATTCTATCAGCATCAGGATCATTTGCTAAAACTACATCTGCATCTACTTCATTTGCCAAATCCAAAGCTAATTTAAATGCTTTTGGATCTTCTGGATTAGGATAATCTACAGTAGGAAAATCTCCATCTGGTTTTTCTTGCTCAGGTACAATGTATAAGTTTTCAAATCCTAGATCCTCTAAAATTCTTTTAACAAGTTTTCCACCTGTTCCATGTAAAGGTGTATAGACTATTTTTACATCTTTTTGATTAGCATCGATATCCTCTTTGTTTAGTACTAAAGATTCTAGTTTCTTAATAAACTTTTCATCTACCTCTTCTCCAACAATATTATATAAGCCTTTTTCTTCAGCTTCTTTTTTATCTGCTGGTTTGATAGTAGAAAAATCAGTTATTGAATTAACTTCATCTATAATATATTTATCAGTTGGAGGAACAATTTGTGCTCCATCATCCCAATATACTTTATATCCATTATATTCTGGTGGATTATGACTTGCAGTTATCATTATTCCAGCAATACAATGCAATTCTCTTACTGAAAATGATAGTTCTGGAACTGGTCTTAAAGATTCAAATTTATAAGTCTTTATTCCATTATTATTTAGTATTAATGCTGTAAGTTCACTAAATTCATCTGACATATGTCTAGAATCATATGAAATTACAACTCCTTTGTCTTCACCATGTTGTTTCTTTATATAATTAGCAAGACCTTGAGTTGCTTTACCAACAGTATATTTGTTCATTCTGTTAGTTCCTGCTCCAATAACTCCTCTTAATCCTGCTGTTCCAAATTCAAGATCTTTGTAAAATCTATCCTTTATTTCTTCTTCATTTCCCTCAATTGATTTTAATTCCGCTTTAGTCTCTTCATCAAAATTAGGATTATTTAACCATTCATTATATTTTTTATTATAATCATCCATTTTCAAATTTCCTTTCGTAAATATTTATAAATTCTCTAGTCAATATCTACTTCGCTTTTTTCTTTGTTGTCTTTGCTTTAGGCTTGTCTTTTCTATTTGCTTGGAAATTTAAATATAGTTCTCTTGCTGTTTCTGGGCTATCTACACCTTCAGCATTCTTTACAGGAGCAAATTCTTCTTCTCTCTTTACTCTAAAAATTAGCATATTTCTTAAACTTTCAAAAGCATCAAATAATAATGCTTCAAATTTATATGCATTTGGTTCTTTTGGTGTAACTAGATTTCCATCATCATCTAAATAAGATGCTTTTTTAAATGCAATATGATATGGTAATTCTTTTTTACTAAATTTTTCAATAGCTTCTATGCTGAATAAATTACATAGAATATGTGATTCAGCAAATTTTAATTCACCACTTGGTGTAGTTGCCTCTGCCATTTCATCTGAAATTTCAGAATATTCAACAACACTTGGTCTTCCGTCTCTTTTACAAAAAACTCCAACCTTCTCATGTGGATTTGCTTTAATTAAACTTTTTCCTGCAGCATCTGCATGTTCTTCTTCAACAAGTCCCATCAGTACACTATCAACAGGTTTAACTAAAACATTATCAACTCCACCTATGAAAACATATTTGATTCCTCTAGATTTCATGTCATAAAGCATTCCTTCTTTTCTTAAAGAAATGAATACTCCTCCATGTCCATCAGCTGCTTCTTTTACTTTTCCATCTTCTCCAACAAGAATTTTTCCTTCAGTTGATACCATGGGAAGTTTTCCTTGTTTAAAGAATGATACACATGATTTTGGATATCCAAAATAGTCATGTTTTTCAAAAAATTCAACAGTTTGTTCATTGTTTTCATCGCTAGTCATAATATACCAAGGTATATCAACATGATATTTTTCTCTTGCTTCTAACATAGTATCTGTTAATAATTCAAAGATAGATTTGTGAGAATCAAGTCCGATATCAAATGTTCCCTTGGGGCCATTATGTCCTAACCTAGTACCTTGTCCACCAGCCATTGTTACGACTGCAAGTTTACCATCTTCTATTACTTTTGCTCCTATTTCATCATATTTTTTGTAAGCACTTTCACTAAGTGCTTCTTTGTCGACATACTCAATAGGTTCAATAGCTGAATCTAAGAAAGAAGGCTTCTCCTCGCATTTATCGTATAGCATCTTCACCTGTTGATAATTAATAGTAAGCAAGCTATTAAGATATGCTTCGGCTTCCTTCTTATCCTTAATTCTGTAATATTGATTTAGTAAATGCTCTTGTCCGTATTTTTTTAATGTCTGTTCGACTGACTTTAGTTTCTCGTTCATAATTAGTTCCCTCCGCTTTTTTATATTTTTATAAATAGGCTTCGGCCACGTAAGACTCTTCATGCCATTAAAACATCTAAGTAGCATTTTCCTTAGATGCAATTCATATTACAATAAAAATAATTAATAGTCAACAATATTTTTAAGCCACCTCTATTATTGTAAAATTTCAAAATATGTGTTATAAGGTATTTGTTAGGGATTTAATATTTTAGGAGTATAAATAGATGGAAAAGTTTTTAATATATGGAAACACTCGCTTATCAGGCGAAGTGTCAATTGGAGGCGCAAAAAACGCTGCTCTTCCTATTATAGCTGCTACCCTTCTAGTAAAAGGTGTTACAACTCTAAATAATGTTCCAGACATTAGTGATATTGAAAATTTATGTGAGATATTAGAATGTTTAGGAGTTCATATCCAAAGGACAGAACAACATACTTTAGTTATAGATGCCACAAGGCTTAAAACTACACATGCACCATTAGATTTAACAAGTCGTTTTAGGGCTTCATATTATTTGTTAGGCTCTTTAATAGGAAGACTTGGAAAAGGTGAAGTAGGAATGCCTGGTGGATGTGCAATTGGTCAAAGGCCAATTGACCAACACATAAAAGGTTTTGAAGCATTAGGTTGCACTGTTGATACTACTCATGGAAAAATTGCTGTTAAATCTAAAAAATTAGAGGCTGCAACAATTTATTTTGATGTAGTTTCAGTTGGAGCTACAATTAATAATATTTTAGCTGCTGCTTTAGTTCCAGGAACAACCACTTTATATAACGTTGCTAAGGAGCCTCATGTAGTTGATGTTGCTAACTTTCTAAATTCAGTCGGTGCAGACATTGTTGGTGCAGGTACAGATCAAATTATAATAAATGGCGTTAAATCTTTAAAAAAGAATTGTACTTATTCTATTGTTCCAGATCAAATTGAATGTGGAACATTTATGATTGCAGCTGCTGCAACTCATGGCGATGTACTAATTAAAAATTGTATTCCTGAACACATGGATTCATTAACTGCAAAACTTATAGAAATGGGCGTAACAGTTGAATCAGAAAACGATACAATTCATGTTACTTGCAATAAACGTTTAACCCCAACAAATATAACAACATTACCATATCCTGGTTTTCCAACAGATTTGCAATCTCCAATGGGTGTTCTTTTATCAATAGCAGATGGTACTGGAATTATTACTGAATCCGTATGGGAATCTCGTTTTCAATATGTTGATGAATTAAATAAATTAGGTGCTGATATTTCAGTTTCAAATAGTACAGCTGTATTTAATGGTGTTGAAAAATTGTATGGTGCACCTATTTATGCTTCTGACTTAAGAGCTGGCGCAGCTCTAATTATAGCCGCACTTGTTGCAACAGGATATAGCGAATTATATAATATTCATTATATTGATAGAGGATATGAAAGAATCGAAGAAAAATTCAAGCAACTAGGTGCTAGAATAGAAAGATTAGATGAAGAAGAGGAAATCTAAATACATATGTTTAAATTTTGCAACCTATATAGTGGAAGCTCTGGAAATTGTTCTTTTATAGAAACAGATAAAACAAAAATCTTAATTGATTGTGGCGTAAGTTTTAAAAGAATTAAAGAAGGATTAGAATCTATTGGCGAAGATATTCATGATTTAGATGCAATTCTAATTACTCATGAACATTCAGATCATATAAAAGGTCTTGGTGTTTTATCAAAAAATGTGGATATCCCAATATATGCTAACAAAAAAACTTTAGATGAAATTGAGAAAAAGTATTTTATTTCAACAACAAAACCTTTCAAAACCAATGATACTTTTGAAATAAAAGATATTAAAGTTCATCCTTTTGCAATACCACATGATGCAGCAGATCCAGTAGGCTTTACTATTGATTATAAAAACACAAAAATTAGCATAGCAACAGACATAGGTCATGTTGAAAACAAATTGTATAAAAACTTAAATGAGAGTTCTTTTGTTTTACTTGAATCAAATTATGAACCTGATATGTTAAAAAGTTCATCATATCCATATTCACTAAAACATAGAATTTTAGGTCCAGAAGGACATCTATCAAATGAAGATGCAAGTCAAGTTATTAAATCATTAGTAAACAATGGCTTAAATAATATAATGCTTGGACATTTAAGTAAAGAAAACAATTTTCCTGAACTTGCTTATCAAACAACAGTTAATGAATTGATAGAAAACAACGTTGACATCGGCAAACTTCAATTATCCGTAGCTGATAGAGATAAAGTTAATAGAGTAATAGAAATTAAATAATAGAAAAAAAAGGAGACCCCTGTGGATTTATCCACTGGGGTCTTTTTCGGCGCACTTTACACTTTTTCTAAGTTCGTATTCGGATTGCAGAAAGCTTCATCCATATCCATTACCAATTCTTCAATGGCAGGAATCTTCTCTCCACAAAGTTCGTAATACGAAACCATTGTCTTCCAGTACTCTACTAAGCAATCCATAATAGTGGAAAACTCTTCGCTATTATCGAATTGCTCCCTCTTAATTGACATGAAGTCATTTCCGAGTTTGCTTCCGTACTGGATAATTGCCTTGCGGTTTTCTTCGTTAATCTGCATATTAGGATCAAGTCTGCGGGCTTCATCATAAATGCACTGAGTTATCTGAATAAAATTTTCTCTGTTGATCATTTTACATAATCTTCCTTTCCAGTGCGCCATATGTAAATACAAAGATTTACATATATATTATATCACACTTTTTGTTTTTTTCCAATAGTTTCCATGTAACTACTAAGTTTTTTCTAGTCCTACAACATATTGCCTCATATACTTTTTTAAAGAATCAAAATCTGTAAATGTCATTCCTAGTCCACGTTTGGCTCCTGAAATATAAATATAATAAATATATGGAGAAGGGGACTCTTTTACAAATCCGAAATTCTTTTTCATCCTCTGGTACATAACACTCTATGATTTCACCATTTCTTCCTTTTTTATTTCTTTTTCTAGTTGGTATTCTAGATATTGTAAAAGATTGAACTGGCTTCTTTCCAGACTTGGTGCGAAAACTAAGTGGTGTGTCAAAAACAGTCTCAGTAGCGAATCTTTCAAAGCTTTTATCCTTTAGCAAATAAACTTCTCTTTGCCTTTTAAGGTCGTCCACACTTAGCATTTTTGTTCCATCTTTGCAAAAAACTTTTCTTAAAAATTCTTCTACAATTTCTGGTGCTAAATCTCCTTTTTCTTTTGCAGCCTTTAACTTTTGAATTTCCGCTTCTCTTTTTTCAGTTTCTAATTTTAATTGTCTCTCTTCTTTTACTTTTTGTTCCACTTCACTTGCAGTTAATGCCATATCTCCCAAAGCTGTTTCTAAAAATTGTTTTGTTGGAACTTCTTGCTTTCTTGCAAAAGAACCCATATATATACTTTCTTGAATCTTATCTCGACCAAATCCATCAGGTTCAATATCATACACTTGATTATTGCTATCATAGCCCAAATACTTTGTGAAGATATGAATACCTACATAACCTTCAGGGGTTGCCTTATATTCTATTTTATAAGGTAACGCAATTGCTCTATCTAAGGTACTACTTTGACGCTCACGATCAGTATAATACAAACAATCTCCTAATCTTCTACCTCTTGTTCCTGTCTTATCCTTTTTGTTTTCTGTTAAATCTAAATGGTTTATATGATATCTACCTTCTGACATATTTCTAGGACTTATTTTTTCTCTATTTGGTGATGTATAATTTGGTAGAGGTGTAATTTTTGCTTCAGTATAATTTAGCCTTTCGATTATATTTGTTTGTATACATCTGCCTAACAAACCCGGTTTAAAACTACCATTTCTTCCTACTATATGAAAGCATTCAGCTAGGTGTTTTTCCACTCCTTCCATATCCCCTTTTAATGGTTGATTTCTGTCAGGATTTATTGATACATTTCCATCATCTCCAATAATTAAACCATAATATTTTTCAACAAACTCTTTTTCAATAGGATTTAAAGAAACATTTTTTAACAAGTCTTTTATAAGTTTTTCACTTTTTCCTTCAGCAATCATTTCACAAATTTTGTCTGTTGGTTCATATTTTCTACCTCCAAACATGCTCATATCATATCCTGTCATAATATCTACAAGTAATGGATGAATTTCATGATAACTATCAGCTGGTAATTCTCCTTCATATATTACCTCATTATCTGCCTCTGTGCCATATATCGCCATGTCTCTTACATCGGTTCTCTCAGCATCACATTCAGCAGCAGGAGAATAATGTATTCTACTTTCATCTAACTTATCTAAATCAACCATTATAATAATAGAATCTCTTTTCGTTAATTTAGATCCAGGTAAGGTTCCATATTTTATATCTGCTACTCCAATGCTATCTGTCATTGCAATAAATTTACTTCTAAGTCTTCCATTTTTTACAAAATTTCGAATAGAGTATCTTGTATCATTAGGGTTTTTTGCAACAATAGACAATTTTTCACTACTACTATTTAATCTAGCAATATCTTCTTCGTTTAAAGCCCTAAAAACATATCTTGCCATTAGTTTACCTCCCCCATATGAAAGAATGTTTTTATCTTATTAATAATCTTTTTAACAAATGAATCTTTAGTTTCTACAATAGCAACATTTTCAAGAGGTTTGTCTACCTCTTCAATATGTATATTCTCATTGCTTTTTATAACAGATGCCTTTTTCTTAGTTTCATTTGATTGAAGTCTATTCTCTACATTACTTTTTTCTTCAGGGGTAGCTATATATTCTTTATATAGATTTACGAAAATTGCATATGCACCACGAGAAATATTTTGAGATGCTAAATCAATATTTGGATTTATTTTGAATTTATAATTTCTATCTTTATATTTTTCATATAATTGAATTTTTTCTTTTGGAATTTTCAAAAAGTCCTCTCTTGGTATTAATTTTAACATTTCTAAAACTTCAACATATTCCCTTGTCATTGCAACTGTTAAATTATCCATAATTATCCCTTTCTAACATAATAGGTATATCATAGTGAAACAACTTTTGGTTTAATATCAATCTTTTCTTAACAATAATGAAAACTTCTTCAACTTGCTGTAACATTACAAATCATGATATAATTAGACTATGGTACATATAAATATAGTTTGTATAGGAAAAATTAAAGAAAAATATTTAAAAGATGCAATAGATGAATATTCTAAAAGACTATCTAAATATTGCATTTTAAATATCATAGAATTAAGTGATGAGGTTATTCCAAATAACGCAAGCTTAGCAGATGAACAAAAAATAATAGAGCAAGAATCAACTAAGCTTTCTAATGCTTTGCCTAAAGGATGCAACATCCTACTAGATTTACAAGGCAAAGAATATACTTCCGTTGACTTTGCTCAAAAAATTGATAGTTTGCAATTAGCTAATAGTACTCTAAACTTTATAATTGGTGGCTCGCTTGGAACAAGTGATTCTTTAAGATCAATATGCCAAGAAAGAATTTGTTTTTCTAAAATGACCTTTCCTCACCAATTAATAAGAGTATTCTTATTAGAACAAATATATCGTTCATTCAAAATCAATAATAATGAAAAATATCATAAATAAGATTAGTGGAGATTACCTTAATCCAAGTTTTAGATAAAGTAGGGGCACTTATTTGTTTTATTCATATTTATATTTTACGGGAATATATTAACCGATCTAAATACTAAGGATTTAAAAAATTGAAAAATATGTGAAATAATAAATTTTAAAAATTTAGGAGCTTCGCCACGGATCAATGGCAAAATAGAAAAGTAATCTCCACATTAGATATTTTATTTAAGGAATATAATATTTTATTAAATAATTAGAAATTATTTTTATTATTATTTTCCTAACAATAAAATATATGATAAAAAATAAAATGATTATCATGGTCTTATGATAACCCCAAAGTATTGCCATGTCAAGTAAAACCGTTCGCCATTATTCTACAAAAATCGACATTTTTTTATTTTATTTTTATTTAAATTTTATTTAATTTTATTTTAATTATATTCCTATTTTTTATATCAAAAATTTACAAATGTTTTTATATATTATATATAAAAAGCCAAGCTTTATAGCTTGGCTTTTCCACTTTTTTTATACAAAATGTTGATATATTTCGTTCTTATTTACTCCCCTATCTTTTGCAATTCTTTTTATTATTTCCTTTTTTTCTAATCCTTCATTTTTATAAAAGTTATAATGTTCTTCTAAAGAAAGCTTATTCAATTCATTTTCTTTTTCAATCTTTATACCTTCAACTAAAACAACAAACTCTCCTTTTACATCTTTTATATCTTCAAAAGTTTTTATTACATCTGAAATCTTTCCTCTATAAAAAGATTCATGGATTTTAGTAAGTTCTTTCGCAATTGCGCATTTCCTGTCACCAAAAGTTTTAAGCATTTCAGCTAATGTTTCTTTTATTCTATGTGGAGCTTCGTAAAAAATTACAGTTTTTTGATCATTAACCATTTCCTCAAATTTAGCTCTTCTTAATTTATTATTTAATGGTAAAAATGCATAAAAGCTAAATTCATTGGTATCTAACCCAGATGCAATTAAAGCATTGACAAAAGCACATGCTCCTGGAATAGGAATAACTTTTATACCTTCTTCTATAGCAAGCTTTGTAACAGTTTCTCCTGGATCTGAAATTCCTGGAGTTCCAGCATCTGTACAAACAGCAATGTTTTTCCCTTCTAATAATTTTTCAATAAGCTTAGGTGCTACTGAATCTTCATTGTGTCTATGATAAGTAACTAAAGGTTTAGAAATTTCTAAATGATTTAGAAGTTTTAATGTTTGTCTATTATCTTCAGCTGCTATTAAATCAACTTCTTTTAATATATTGATTGCTCTTAAAGTAATATCCTCTAGATTACCTATAGGTGTAGCAACTAAATATAATATACCACTCATTTTATTCTCTATCCTCCTTATAATAAGTTAAAATTTCATCACTATATGATCCATCATCATTATAAATAATTAAAGGTCTTAGTATCTTTAAAAATGCATTTCCATTCTTTGTGGCTCTTATCAACACTAGCTTTGATTCAGAATCCTTTTTAGAATGGACAAATCTTATTTCTTTTGGTTCAAAATTTGATTTCTTTAAAGCTGAAAATAGCTCACTTAATCTTTCAGGTCTATAACACATATAGATTGAGCCAGTATCCTTCAAAATATATTTTGATATTTCACACCATTTATATATATCTGCTGTTGTTTCAAATCTAGCAATTTGTTTCATATCATTTTGACTATTAATTCCTGTTGATTCCTTCTTGTAAGGTGGATTTGTTATTATAACATCAAATTTTTCAGCATAAGCTTCTACCTTAATATCACTTATATCAACATTCTTAACTTCAATAACATTTTCTAATTTATTTAGTAAAACGCTTCTATTTGCCATTTCCGCAATGTTTTGCTGTTTTTCGAAAGCAATTATTTTTTTAGGATTTACCTTTTTAGCTAAAAGAAGACTTAGTACTCCATTACCGGTTCCTAAATCAGCAATTATTTTATTTGGTTTTATAAATTGGTACGCAAAATGAGCCAAGATAACACTATCGATTCCAAAACAGAATCCATCAGTCTCTTGGATAATCTTTAATCCTCCAAATTGCAAATCATCAATTCTTTCCATATTTTTGATTATATCAAAAAAGCCTTAAAACTTCAATAATCATAGCTTTTTAATTGACAAAACTGGCTTTTTGTAATAGTATTTGAATGATAAATATGGAGGTATTTTCAATGAGCAAAAAGACTAAGAAAACTTCAACAACAAAAAAATCAAATGAATATAAGAAACAACTACTTCATGTTGGATTAGATGTAGGTTCAACAACAGTTAAAATCGTTGTAATGGATATCGACTTAAATATAATTTTTGAAGACTATCAAAGACATTTCTCTGACACAAAAAATACAGTTTGCAATGTTCTTGAAGATCTTTCAAAAAAATATCCTGATGCAGAATTTACACTAGCATTAACAGGAAGTGGCGCAATGAGTGCATCACATTTTCTTGATGTCCCATTTATTCAAGAAGTTGTTAGTTGTAAAAGAGCTGTTGAAAAATATATTCCTCAAACAGATGTAGTAATAGAACTTGGTGGAGAAGATGCCAAAATTATTTATTTTGGAAAATCTATAGAACAAAGAATGAACGGAACTTGTGCCGGTGGAACTGGTGCATTTATTGATCAAATGGCATCACTTTTACATACAGATCCAGAAGGGTTAAATGAACTTGCAAAAGATTATAAAATCATTTACCCTATCGCTTCTCGTTGTGGAGTTTTCGCTAAAACCGATATTCAACCATTAATAAATGAAGGTGCCGCAAATAGTGATATAGCTGCTTCAATCTTTCAAGCAGTTGTTAATCAAACTATTTCTGGTCTTGCCTGTGGAAGACCAATTAGAGGCCATGTTGCTTTTTTAGGAGGACCTTTAAACTATCTTCCTGAATTAAGAAATAGATTTATTGATACATTGCATTTGACAAAAGAAACAACTATTATACCAGAGAATGCACATTTACTAGTATGTAGAGGTGCAGCTTTAGAGTCTGTTAATAGTCATCCTTTCTCAAATGAAAAACTAAAAGCAAAAATATCAATGTTAAGAAGCTCTCACGATAATACATCAAAACCTCTAGCTCCATTATTTGTTACAGATATGGAGTATCAAGATTTCAAATTAAGACATGAAAAAAGCCAAGTGCCAAAGAAAGATTTTAAGAATTTCAAAGGCAATTGTTATGTTGGTATTGATGCAGGATCAACTACTACAAAAATAGTTGTAACTGATGATGAAGATAATTTATTATATAGCGCTTACGGAAGTAACGAAGGTAACCCTTTAAATATGGTTATGAAAGAATTAAAAGATTTATATGAAGTTCTTCCAAAAGATGCTCATATTAAATATAGTGGCGTTACAGGATATGGTGAAGCACTTATCAAAACTGCTCTTAATATAGATTTAGGAGAAATTGAAACCATTGCACACTATACAGCAGCTAAACGTTTTATGCCTGATGTTACTAGTATCGTTGATATTGGTGGCCAAGACATGAAATACATAAAAATAAAAGATGGTACAATCAATAACATTCTTTTAAACGAAGCTTGTTCTTCTGGTTGTGGTTCTTTTATAGAAACTTTTGCTAAATCACTTAATTTAACAATTGAACAATTTGTAAAAGAAGCTTTAGATGCACGTGAACCAGTTGATTTAGGTTCTAGATGTACCGTATTTATGAACTCAAAAATTAAACAAGCTCAAAAAGAAGGTTCAACTGTTGGAGATATTTCTGCTGGACTTTCATATTCGGTTATCAAAAATGCTCTTCAAAAAGTTATGAAAGTTAGAGATGTAAAAACATTAGGAGATAGAATTGTTGTTCAAGGTGGTACTTTCTACAATGATGCAGTATTAAGAGCTTTTGAACAAATCGTTGGACTAGAAGTAATACGTCCAGATATTGCAGGACTTATGGGTGCATATGGTGTTGCAATATTAGCTAGACAACAATATGAAATGGATACTGAATATAAAACAACTTTAGCTACTACAGAAGAAATTGATAATCTAAAAATTGAAACAAACCATGTACGTTGCCAAGGATGTGAAAACCATTGTTTACTTACAATTAGTAAATTTAGCAATGGCCAAAGACATATTTCTGGTAATCGTTGTGAAAAAGGTGCTGGCGTATCTACTGGTGCAAACCAATTGCCAAACCTTTATAAATATAAAAATGAAAGATTATTTGATTACTATAAGCCTCTTGATGAAAAAGAAGCGAAACGTGGAACCATCGGAATTCCTAGAGTTTTAAATATGTATGAAGATTATCCTTTCTGGTTTACTTTCTTAACCAAACTAGGATTTAGAGTAATAATCTCAGAAAAAACAACTAGTAAAACATATACAAAAGGTATGGAATCAATGCCAAGTGAGTCAGTTTGCTACCCTGCAAAACTTGCTCATGGACACATTATAGGATTACTAGATCAAGGTATTAAAACTATATTCTATCCTTGTGTTCCATATTCGAGAAAAGAATTTGAAACTGCAGATAACAAATACAATTGTCCAATCGTTATTTCTTATTCTGAGGTTTTGAAAAACAATATTGAAGAATTAAATGACCCAGATGTTACTTTCTTAAATCCATTCTTACCTTTTGATGCAAAGAAATTAGCAAATACAATTTATAATCTTCCTGAATTTGAACAATATCATTTCACTAAAAAAGAATTATTAGCTGCAGCTAAAGAAGCTGAAACCGAATATCAACATTTTAAAGATGATGTAAGATATGAAGGAAAAAGAGCTTTAGAATATATGGAAGAAAACAATCTACGTGGAATAGTTCTTGCAGGACGTCCATATCATGTTGATCCAGAAGTCAATCATGGTATAGATACATTAATAACATCTCTAGGACTTTGTGTCCTTTCAGAAGATTCTATTTCAGATCAATCTGAATTAGATAAACGTTTAAGAGTTGTTAATCAATGGGTTTACCATTCAAGATTATATGCTGCTGCTGACTTTGTTGGAAAACACGAAAATCTTGAATTAGTTCAGCTAAATTCATTTGGTTGTGGTGTTGATGCAGTAACAACAGATCAAGTAGATGAAATTTTGTCATCTTACGACAAAATGTATACTTTAATTAAAATTGATCAAGTAAACAATTTAGGAGCTGTTAGAATTAGAATCAGATCACTTCTTGCTTCTATGAATAAGAGAATTGATAGAAAGAAAAAGGGTAAAGATGCAGATGGTGACTATGAACTTCGTAGAAAAATATTCACCAAAGCAATGAGAAAAGATAAATATACTATTCTTTGTCCTCAAATGGCACCAATTCACTTTGAATTATTAGAAGTTGCAGTACAAAGTCTTGGCTATGATATACATGTACTAAAAGATTGTACTCCTGAAACTGTTGAAACAGGTTTAAAATATGTAAATAATGATGCTTGTTATCCTTCAATACTAGTTACAGGACAAATGATAGAAGCATTAGAATCAGGTAAATATGATCCTGAACATACAGCTTTAATCATGTCTCAAACAGGTGGAGGATGTAGAGCTACAAACTATATAGGATTTATCCGTAAGGCTCTAAGAGATGCTGGATATCCAAATGTTCCTGTTATTTCATTTAATATAGTTGGTATGGAAAAAATGCCAGGTTTCAAGATTAATTTAAAGCTTCTTGGAAAACTTGTAAGAGCTGCTTTATATGGTGATATACTTCAAAAAATGCTAACTAAAAATAGAGCATACGAAGTACATAAAGGTGAAACAAAAAAAGTATTTGATAAATGGATGGAGAAGTGCAAAAAAATAATTGTTTCTGGAAGCAGTAAAGAATTTAAAGCAAGCTTTAAACAAATAGTTGATGACTTTGAAAAAATTGAATTAGATACTTCTGTAGAAAGACCTAAAGTTGGTATTGTTGGAGAGGTATTAATAAAATATCATTCTTTTGGAAACAATTTCTTAGCAGATAAATTAGAAGCTGAAGGAGCTGAGGTATTCTTGCCAGACTTTGTTGGCTTTGCTAAATTTATTTGTACTCATAAAGTTACATTTAATAACTTGATTAAAGCAAATCCAATTCTTGGACCTTTAATGTATCAAGTAATTAAAATAATTGATAAATTAGAACAACCAGAAATTGATGCACTAAAAACATCAAAGAAAGGTTATCTAATACCTGATAATATTTTCGAACTAGAAGAAAATGTTGATGGAATACTTTCAATTGGAAATCAAACTGGTGAGGGTTGGTTTTTAACTGCTGAAATGGTACAATTAATTAAAAGTGGTGTAACAAATATTGCTTGTGTACAACCTTTTGCATGTTTGCCAAACCATGTTGTTGGTAAAGGAGTTATAAAAACAATTAGAGATAAATACCCTGAAGCTAATATTTCTGCTATCGATTATGACCCAGGTGCTAGTGAAGCAAACCAAACAAACAGAATGAAACTACTAATGGCTGTTGCCAAAGATAATTTAAGCAAAAAGGAAAATAGAGAGTGAGTTTATTCGAGCCAAAGGAATCTTACATAAGGATTTCTGACATAAGTTTAAAATATCTTAAAGAAACCCTTAAAATTAGAGGTTTAATATTCGACTTTGATGGTACTCTAATGAGAGATCACAAACTTTCTGGAAGTACAATCAATTTTATTAAGCGAGCTAAAGAAAATGGTTTTAAAATCAGCATTCTAAGTAACAATTTAGTATTAAATCATCAAGCTCTTGAAGAACTTGATATTCCAATTATTGATAAATTCGCATTAAAACCTCTTAAAAAGCCTTTTCTAGATATGGCAAAAAGAATGAAATTAGAACCAGAAAAAATTGCTGTTATTGGCAACAACAAATTAACTGACATATTTGGTGCTAATCGAGCAAAAATGTATTCTATTTTTATTCAAAACTTAAATTCTTTCTTCTTTAGAAGAAATGTAAAAAACAGGTTAAAACAACGTGGAATAAAACATATAGACTAAATTAGACTAAATAACTCATAATTATTTAAAATAAAAGGACCCTGAGATTTGATTTATCATCAAATTCAGGGTCCTTTTGTCAGTTCTTCTTGTCGTGCCAGTGTTCGATGTAGAGCTCAATTTGTTTTATCCGGTCTTTTTTCTTCTCAATGCTGTCAAGAATTTCTTCTTTCGAAGGAACTTCATCAGCATCTGAGAATACTTCATCGTAGGATTCGAGCATCCTTTCCCTTTCCTGAATCTCTCCAGGAAGATAAGGATAATCCTCTCGAGCGCTTCTGATGAATTCAATATGCCGCCGGCTTCCACCTCTAAGAAGGGAAATCTCGCATGCAATTTGAAAGTCCTCCTCAGAAATGTACCTCAGAATTGATGCCTTGATAATAACATCGTTCATCTCGATGGATGAAAGGCCCACTCTTACATGAACATTCGGGTCGGAAGCATTTTCAATATACGTCCGAACAACCTTGGTTGCATACTCTTTAGTGAGAGTATCTCGAATATTCTTACGCCTTGCGGGATACAGTTTGTTCATGAACCACTTGTCAGAGACAGTGGACTTTGCAAACTCGTCATAGTGCTTACACTGCTGGTAGTGCTCTTTCGTCTTGATGGCGGAGAGCATCTGGAAAGAAATCCAGTTATTGACCCCTGCAACATAAATGCACTTGTTGACTGCTCCAGGTGCAATGTCGAAGGCTTTCGCAACATCTTCCTGAGAGATTCCGGTATCTTCATAATAAGCTCTTACAACGCTGACTACGAATCTGACATCTTTTTGCCGTTCTTTGGTCAATCTAATCATAAATCATTACCTCCACTTTGCTCATACATCATGATCAAAAAACGTTCTTCGCCATTTTAATGGCTTGGAATTATCAAAAATCCCATATCTATATTTTACCACAAATTAACATAAAAGTAAATAAAGAAGCCAGGTTCCAAAGGAGCCTGGCTAGATACGAGAGCTGAGTCCAGCTCTAGATTGACACGTACATCTTCTCAAACGCAACAAAATCATTCTTGTTCAGCTCGACTCTTCCGAAGATAGAGTACAAAAGCTTCAGGATAGCGATAGCTCTGGCCTGCGTATTGTACGACTTGGCCGGGTTGAACTCGATATCAGTAAAAGCATCGTAAGATGCAAGCTGCTCGAGTTCTTCATCTGACAAATTCTTGAAGGCAGTCTTGATATAAATGTAATCATAGTATGGTTCACCTAAGCCCCATTTCTGATCCTCATCCACATCGTAAAAGCCGATAAATTTGCCGGATGTCTTGAGTCTAGGATCTGACTTAGCCTCTTTTGGAGACTTGAAGGCGATATCGCGGAACGGGCCGTCGTTATCAAAGACCTTCGAAGCCTGGTAGTAGCTTTCAAGCTTAATCCCTTCATCATAGATGAGAGAAAAAGCACTGAGCTTAACTCCCAGCGGATCATCAGACTTAGTGCTGACCTCCAGTGTTTTCATCGGAATGGCTGAATGCAAATTTCTTACATTCATCTTCTTCCGTGAAATATGAAGGCCGGGCACCCACTCAAAAGTCGCAAATCTTTCAACAACTTTCTGGTTCTTAATGAAGAAATATGGTCTGGTTGCCATAAGTGGCACCTCCTTTTCTATGCAAACTCTCATGTACGTGTCTAAAACCATATCCAATTGATATTATACCATATTTTCCCATTATAATCAACAAAATAGAGGCAAGCCTAAACTTACCTCTACTCCCCATTTTCTCTATTCTTTACTATTCTTCAACTTTATTTTCAGTTTCTTCTGAAATTTCGTTGTTTTCAACTTTTTCTGTGTTCTCTTCTACATTTGTTTCTTCACCATTATCTTCTTTTGCTTTTTCGCTTTCAATTTTTTTGGCTTCTTCATGATTCTGTATACGTTTTTGATTTGTTTCAAAATCTTGAATAGCAGAATCATAAGAATATGTTTTTAGTGATTCATCTATTTCTTTCTTTAATTCTAATTCAATTCCTAAAATTCCAGCAGTAATAATAATCATTATGATAACCATAAATAGAAGTACTTTTGTAGCAACAAGTCTATCTTTATCTTCTTTTCTTCTACCATAAGGATTTTTTCTTCTTTCAACCCAATCATTCTCTCCTAGAGGATGCTCTTCTTTATTTGCTGGTTCTTCAACTTTATTCTCTACAGTTTTTTCAACTTTTGAATCGCTATCTCCAAAAAGATCATTTAATTCATTTATATTATCATCAGTCATCATTGGTATATCTCCCCTTTTTATTAGATAATTCTATTCTATCATTAGAATATCTTTATTAATAATCTTTAAGCAACTTTTTAACAATAATGTAATTAAGTTGACATTTTATTGAAATTGTTTTATACTAATAATTATATTAACAATTTTTGTTAATTATTGCGTTTGTACAGTACAAAGCAGATTGAAGTCACTTAATAGAGAGTAAGGGTCGTAGGCTGGAAGCCCTTAAAGGTCAACCAATCATGTGAAACACACTGGAGCAATTTTTTAGAAAGTGGAAAATCTTTATTTGTAAAGATTTTTAAGCAAGGTGGTACCGCGGATATATATATTCGTCCCTGCATTTAGCAGAGGGCGATTTTTTTGACCCTCTCTAAACAAAAAAATCAGGCTGATTCTTTTAGATATTTTAGTTTCAGCTTTTAGGAGGTACAAAATGAAAATGTCAAAAATTTATAGGACCGCGACTTGCGGTGAAATTCGCCCGAAAGATGT
>OCVV011345201.1_pt1 | contig 59017 bp, 96 predicted proteins | sample 1539721 | NCBI WGS metagenome assembly OCVV01 (sample SAMN02144230, study PRJEB22623) | gut metagenome | biome: sheep rumen | host: Ovis aries | place: New Zealand
TTTTTAATCAAGCCTTTAAGTTCTCTTCTCACTTTCTGTTATTATTATAAATGATTTTTTGATTAAAGTCAATTTTCTTGGTCAGAGAAATTATTGAAATATTTTTCAACCAACTTATTAATTTCTTCCTCATTACCTTGGCAATCTACAATCTCCTTTAGTTGGGGCATAATAAGAGATTGAATGTTGTCACGGGCCTGTGAAAGTTGATCCATGCGCGTCTTTAGATTATTATTTGTTAAAGCCGCGCTTAGATAAAGCATTTGATAATCCTGCGCATCAAATTGTGGATTATCATTCTTTAGCTTATTCTTTAGTTGATCCATTGCAGGAATCAGAAGCTTTGCTTTATTAGAGGTTTCAGAATCTTCTTCATTGGTAAGCTTACTTACCTGCTGAATAATTGCATCACCAATATTGGTAACCTCATTAAAAACTGTAATATATCTATTCATGTTTACCTCACATTATATTAATTTCTGCTTGTGATACTCGTGTATCAATAATACGAACACCAGTAGTTGTTCTATTTTGTACAGGAATAGAATTAACGTCTAGCAATACTGCTTTATTGTTTGCAGTAAAGTAAAATTTAGTTTTGTTTAACGGCACTGCATAAATAAGTGCTAATGAGCCATCTTTAGTATTCATTACTGAGAAGCCTTTAATGCCGCGGCTAGTTTCAGAAAATTCACTAATTGGTGTAATTTTTCCGTTGCCATTACTATTTACAGTAAGAATACCAAGATATTCAATATTATCTTTTACAACTGTTGCTGACTGCACAAATTCATGTTCTGCTAATTTTATTGCGCGAACACCACGAGTTACACGACCAGTAGCACTAATTGAGCCTACGGAATAATAATTATAATTACCATTGTTTGAAGCAATCATAATCTTATCATTATCATTATTACTGAAGTACGCGCCAACAAGCTCATCATTATCTTCAAGTTTGACAGCGGCAACTCCACGTCGAGCTCGTAGATTATACTCTTTTATGTCAGTCTTTTTGATATAGCCATACTTGCTTACTGTTACAAGATTTTTATAAGAATTGAAAATAGTTGAATCAATGATTAATTTAACTTTTTCATCAGCAGATAGATTAATTAATTCATAAATTGAATAATCATGATTCAATTCAAGCTCACTTAAGTTTATAAAGAAAATCTTTCCAGAACTTGTAATTAACGCTATATTTCTAAAATCAGTTGTATACAATGTATCAATTAATGTAGCACCCTTCGGCGCCTTAATATTTGTGCCTTTTGTGCCACGTTTAGAGCCCTGCAAAGATTCTCTTTCTACTGCACGAATAATGTTATTATCAAATAACATTACACCAAGTTCTTTTTCAACGGTCACTTCTTGCGGTTGTTCTTCAGTATCAACTACATTTAGTATCTTAGTTCTACGTTCATCACCAAATCTTGTGGCAACATCGCGAAGAATTTTAATTAATTCATTATCCAAAGCTGAAGAATCATTTAATAAGTAACGATACCATTCAATTTTTTTGGCAAGTTCTTCAGCTTCATTATTCAATTTTACTATATCAAGCTTTGTTAATGAAGAAAGCTTCATCGCCAAAATCGCCTTTGCTTGCTCTTCATTAAACTGAAACTGAGTTTGCAGCCCAATTGATGCATCGGCTGGACTATTAGATGAACGAATTAATGCAACAACCTCATCAATAATTGAATATGCTTTAATTAGACCATCTACAATATTTTTTCGTGCGAGCGCCTTGTCTAGATCGAATTGAATTTCACGCCGCTTACAAATACGAATATGAGTAATGTATTCTTGTAGGCACTGCTTCCAACTAAATACCATTGGCCAGCGGCCATCTTTAAGCATTGTGAAATTAATAGAGTAATATGATTCAAGCGATGTATTTTTATATAGGTAATCAATCGCCTTTTTTGGATTAACACCCTTCTTTAAATAAATCTTAATTAACGGCGTTGATCCAGTAAGATCATTAAATCTATCAATAAAGGTTGACTCTTCATTAGCTGCAATAATCGCTTCAAGTTCTCCACAAATGGTGTTTGTATAAACCATATATGGAATTTCAGTAACAATTAAACAATTTTCATCAGCATTATATTCAATTGTTGAACGAATTTTACATGAAGCGCCGCGGCCAGCCCGTAGACTTTCTTTGACCTCTTCTTTATTAAGGATTGTTGCACCAGTTGGAAAGTCTGGATAACAAACAATTTCATCAAAATCAATTTCAGGATTTTGAATCAGCTTAATAATTGCTTCATTCACTTCTCTTAGATTGGTTGGAGGAATCGATGATGAAGCTCCAATACCGATGCCCATTGTGCCATTCACAATATTATAAAATCCAATTGATGGCAGAACAGTAGGATATTGTTCTGTGTCGTCATAATTATCAAGCCATGTATCAATGGTATTTTTATTAATACCATTAAACATTTTTTCACTAAATTCTGTAAGGCGTGATGCAGTATAACGAGGAGCCGCCCAGTTGCCGCTTTCCATAAGATTACCAAATGAACCTTCGACTTCAATAAGCGGATACCGCATTGCAAATGGTTGCCCGGCACGCATTATAATTCCTTCCGCGCTTGCATCACCATGGATATACATTCTACTAGCGCTACCAATCGCTTTTAGAGTCTTTTTAAATTGTTTATCATGTGTAAATTTATCAGTATAAAGACAATAGAAAATTTGTCTTGCTGATGGTTTAAGGCAATCACGCACATCAACAAGAGCTCGTGATTGTAAAACCGCGCCAGCATACTGGCTAAACGATTGCTCAATTACTTGTTTTAACTCAGCCATTGCTTCCTCCTCACTCTATAATTATATTATACTATAACTTTTCATAAAAATCAAATTATTCATGTATTTCTGAGAAGTCAACATTTTTAAATATAAATTCTTTTCTATAAGAATTATCTTCTCCCATGAGCTGAGAAAGAAGCATTAATGAAGTCTCATCAGGAACTAATACATCCATGCGTTGATTAAGTGGATTAAACATTGAGTTCTTTGCTTGCTCTGCTGATAGACTACCAAGACCCTTATTACGTTGAAGTTCTCCAGTTATTTCTACATCGCGAATCTCATCATCTGTAAAGTAATATTTTTCTTTTTTACCGATTTTTTCAATATAGAGAGGCGAACGCAGCCAACATAGTCTATTCTCTTCGAGGAATTGAGGGGCTAGCTTGTAAATTGCAGCCATAATTAGTAAGCCAATATGGAAACCGTCAGACATTAATACCCCGGCTTTAGCCGTATTTTTCTAAAAGTTCTTGGAATTTAATATATTTTCTATCCATCCAAATCGTTGCATCATCATATAAATAATGATAGAATTTTATCACTTGCTGATTACCACTTAATTTCCAATACCAAGTATATTCTCTACGTTGCTCTTTAGAAACTGTTCCCATTCCGATAATTTTTAAAATCCATTTTGCTACAGCTTCAGTCGTGGTAAAATTTACTGTAAAATTAATATAAGTAGAATTTTTCTTTTGAGAACGGCATAATGATCCATCTCCATCAAAGAATCCACGAAGAAAATGCTTTATTAAATTATCAGGAACATGCTTTGGGGGTTCTAAAATTAAAGTTTTTTGTTTTACACAACCTTTATCTATTAAATCATCTACAGTTTTTTGAGAACGAAGAACTAATTTATGCATTGTTTGCTTTCCTTCTGCTTTTCGGCTAGTGTCATATTGAATAGGATTAGTAGCGTTTATGCTTTTCTTAAATTTTTCTATAACATCTGCGCTATCTTCCGCTACACTAATACCGAATTGATCTTGGCCATAGTTATTTTCATTATTAACTATATAACCATCCGCGAACATAAAACCTAGCCAATATGCTTTTTCCTCAGTATCTATATTCTCAAAAAAATCTTCGTCGTGAAAATACTTTCTATAATGATTTCCTTTGGTGGTTTTAATTCCAATTTTTTCTAACCATTTACTTATATTTGCACGATTATGATGATATTTTTTTTCTAATTCACGTAAAGATATATTATTTTGATAATCAGTAATAATATTCTGTTTCTCTTGATCGGATAGACTTTCTTCTAGCGTTTTCCATGCCATGCCTATCACCTCCATTCATATGGTGATAGAGATGGGTGGTATATCATATAATTTATTCCAAAAATTTTATAGGGATTAGACTATACCATCCTTAAATTAAGGTCTCTATTATAGTCGTTGAACGTCTCTCCTAATAGGAGATTTCGCTGCGTTTGATTACCCAATCCTTTATGATTTTACCTTACCGAAGCCGTTACTCTTCGCCGCATTTATATTACTATAAATGTTTGGTTATAAAGGCTCTAAGGGACTTCCCGCAATTTAAGAGATTTTACTCGGACTCAACGAAGGTTAATCCGAATCGCTGCAGATAGCTATTTTCCCATAGCGCAATTTATTTGCGTTATATTTTCCTGGAACAATATTCATCGCGCTGAGTAGCAAATTAATTTCTTCATTTTCAAAGATTTTTTCTTCCGTATGAGCCAAACAATTAACTAGCTTTCCTCTAATTGCTAAGATACCATAATGTTTAATATCTCGTGCGACTGCCATACTTGAAGCCGCACTTAGGCCCTCAACAATTAGCAATGTTGAATCTTGTCCAAGAAATTCTGCATCTTTAAGTTTATCAGATGCAAATGTCTTTCGCTTTTGATTTTTCTCTATATTGTTTGCAGCAGTAAGAATAGATTGCCTAGCCTTTTCAGCTGCAACTTCAGCTTTCTTGTCTCTAACTAATAACGCTATAATCTTATCAAAATCACTTTGATTTTTGATAATCCAATCTTTAATAGCGTCTGTGAATACTGTTTGTGTATAACCGCGTAATTCCTGATTCTGAATTTGATCCTTTACCTGATTTTTATAAATAGGATGCGGATGCTTAATATTAATAATAGTGACTAGTCCTTTACGAATCATATCACTATCAAATTTTTCTTTCGCAGAATCATTTATTGTGCGTGTGAATGCTGCACGCATGCCACTTACAGGAGTTCCGCCATTAACATTAGCAGCACCATTTGAGAATACAAAACATTGTTCCTTCCCAGCAGTCCATTGTGCGAAGACTTCAATATCAACATCATCAGGAAAATGCTTTGTTCCATAAATATAATTTTTATGTAATGGTTCAGTTATTTTAGCTGCGGCAAAATCCTTTAATCCATTCTTTGATAGAAAGAGTGCTGATGATTGTTCGCCGGTATTGAGAAGAAATTCAACATTCGGAATAAAATAACTTGTTAACTCCAGTTCATCTCTAATTCTATGAATATCGAAGGCTGGCGTATTTTCATCTATATGAAAAATATTTTTATCAGGTTTGAAATAAATTGTTGTACCAGTTTCATTTGTTTTTCTTATTTTTTGAGCGGTGCGCGCCTGCGGAATGCCATCTTTAAATTGTAGATGCCATTCATAACCGTCTCTTCGTGTCCATACTTCAAAGATTTCAGAACAGACGCAAACGGTACTCGCGCCAACGCCGTGCATACCACGAACACGAGAATAGTTATTAGAGTCAAATTTTCCCGAGCTATGCGCTGTTGTATAAAGTTCAATTAGAACTTCATCACAATCTTTGTTTGGGCCTCTTGGTACGCCAGCGCCTTCATCATAAATTGTTATTCCATCATCTTCTACTTTGACTTCGATTCTTTTCCCGCGACCCATAATTGCTTCATCACATGAATTATTAAGAATTTCTAGAAAGCAATTGAATGTGGCATCTTGCCCGTCAGCGCCTATGTACATACCAGGTGTCGATCTGGCTGCGGTTCTAAAATCCCTTACTTGAATTGAGTTTGCATCATAAGCCACATCATCATCTCCTTTTAGTTTCTATAATATTATAACAGAAAAAATAAAAGAAGTCAACTTTTTTGTTGACTTTCAATACAATTATTCATTGTCATCTTCATTATCATCTTCTTCTATTCTAAATTCTATTAGAAGATCATAAATACAACTATTAAGAATATAGCATCTATAAAGACAATCTAGATACTGTGTAGTAGTTAGGCCATGCGGCGTAATCATATCTTTAAGAGTAACATCAAATTCATATGCTGCATCCAGTACATCATGAAGATTGTAGCAGATATATTCAGCGCATTCTTCATCAGAACCATAGCCTTGAGGCCCATTTCCTGTTATGCAATCTTCAGCCCAAACTTCCTCACTTAACTCGTCTACGCGACGATCAATTTCATAATCATGTACATGATAATTAATGTTATTTAGATCAAAGTACTCGATAAGATCAGCACGCATTGCGGCCATATAATCATAATGTTCCATATATTACTCCTCTTCCATAGTTGCACTAAAACCAGAAAAAATCAATCCATATTGTTCAAGGCACAGCCACTTTGCAAACTTATCAATATTATGAATGAATACTGGCATTCCAAGATAATAATTACCAGACATTAGATCATCATAATCAATAATAGTTGCTTGATAGAAACCGTATGCATTAGCTTTTACTTGCAACGCGGCTTTATTTTCAGTCACAACAATGCCGTTTTCTTTATTCGCGGCTTCAAGTAGCTCATATGCCTTTCCTGAATCACGTTCACGAATGATTGTTTTCATATACTTTTCCTCCTTGTACATTTTTATTATATATGATTTTTTTCTTTTTGTCAATTCGCGCGGCCATATTTTTATTTATATTTATATTTATATATTATTATATATTTATATTTCTTTGGTAATTTTTTTGGAGTATCGCCAAATTTTTTGGCGATGATGGCCAAATTTTTTGGCTATGCATGTCAGAAAATTTAGTGATTGAAGTCCAAAAAAATTTGGCAGAAAGATTAAAAATTTTTTGGTGAAACAGTTGTTCTGGAAATAGGGAAAAATTCTAATACATTATCATCTATTTCAATTAAATATCCTTTATCTACGAGTTCTTTTCTGGCGTTTCGTGCGCCTTCGTCGCTAATCTTTAATTCTTTTGCAATACCTGCTGGTGAAAAATTGTAATATGTTTGTCCATCCCAAGATAATAAATACATATATAGTTTAAAAGCGTTTCCACGCAAAAGGCGCATTGCTTCTTTTAATGGCTCCCATTTTACTGGTTGTAACCATGATTCTTTTTGGCCTTCTATGTGCGCGATATCTTTTGCGTGGCCTGTTATTATTTTTATTTGATTTGCATAGTTAGCCATATTAGTCCTTTAAATATTTTTATGTACGCAAAATTGGCGCCCGGTTGGCGCCATTAGTATTATTGTTGTTTTTACCAATCACATTCATAAACATAAATGTATCCATTCTCAATAACATCATCATAGTTGAGTAATGCCCTACATAGATTTGGCACCGATCCAAAGCCACACCAATAGTCAGTATGATGTGTGGCATAAGCAAGAATCGTTTCTAGCTGCTGTTTAGTTAAAGCTACATAATCGCCAGATTCATATTCTTTGCCTGGCAGCAATGACACAATAAAATTATGCATGTCATACCATTTTCTAGCTTCCCAAACAATTGCTGGCGTTTTAAGATCATCATAGGTTCCTTCATTAATAGTTCTGCAAATTTCCCAGAAATTTGCATTTTCAGGTTGCAGGACATTACGACATCTAATGATACGTGCATCCATACCCATGCAATTCACATCCTTTCACTTTCTATATTTATTATAATTTATTTTTTAATGAAAATCAAATTTTAATCCTCATAATAATCTTGCCATTCGACTTCATTAAAATTAATATCGTTTAAATCAACATTTTTTATTATCATAATTTCTGGAGGGCCGTTAAATACACTACCAATAACTGTTAGGTTTTGCCCATCCCATTTATATACGGATGGGCAAAATCCTCTTGCGTTCGCATATGCTTCTTCACCGCCGTACACATAATCTGTGAATATATCTTGCGAGACATTGTATACAGATATACATTGATAATCACGGCTGGTTATTACATATTTTTGATTGTTTTGTTCTGTGTAAATTATAGGTGGAACTTGCCAATAATTTCTATGAAATGTACGAATAATTTTCTTTGGATGCTTTTGCATAATTGAAAGCCGCAGTTTTGGCCATTGAAAACCAATATCATCGGGACATTTGAATTTTTCAACCATTAGGTATAAATCGTGATCTTTTGCATTTGTAACTGGAATTTGCTCAAAATGCATTGTAGTTGGAATATAATATGGTTCAATTATTACTGGATGGTTCATGTTTCTCCTTTAACACAAGATTAAGAATAATACCGATGATAATAGCTAAACAAATGCCACTAATATTAAACGATTCATAATTAATTGCTAAGCCAGATGTTCCTACCATTAGCATAATAGCAAAAATCCAAATTGTTTTTTGGTCATCAAAGTTTATCGTGGCTTTCTTTAAAAATTTAATAGCGGATGCGCCAATCATGCCATAACAACAAATACTCGCGCCAGCAAATACGGCGTTTGGTAATGCTAAAATAAAACTGTTAAATGGGCCGAAGAAACCAAGGATGATTAATTCAATAGCGGCTAAAAGTGTCACATAAACACTAGCACATTTACTAATCAGAATTGTAGATAAATTTTCTGTATATGTTGTATTTGGTTGTGCGCCAATAACAGTACCAATTAATGAACCAACTCCATCGCCAATTAGAGTTCTAGTAAGTGATGGATCTGTAAGAAAATCTCGTTCACAAATGTTAGAAGCATTAATAATATCACCTAAATGCTCTGCAAGTGCTCCAAGAGAAACTAATGTAAAACTTACTAAAATTTGAGGTATAGTACTCCAATCAAAATTATTAAATGATACATGGAAGAAAGCAAAATCTGGTAGTACAAATAATTTCATGTTTTGGAAATGAGATAAATCTACTAAATTTTGTACTCCGCATAGAGCTAAAATAATACATAAAATGTATCCGCCAAGCACTCCAAAAAGAATTGGCCAACGTTTCATAAGCCCTTTTCCATAAAAAGCACAAAGTAAAACCAGTAGCATACTAAAGAATGTTACACCAATACCTAATAATGAATATTGCCCAGAAATTTGTGCGTATGTTGGAATAAAAAATCCTAGTTGTATTGAAATAATTAAAATAATTGCACCCGACATTACAGGAGTGATTAATTTCGTAATCCAATTGATTCCAAATTTTTTTACAAGGAGTCCGGCTAAGCTATAAATAATAGCAATTGTAGCGCCACCGATAATTACTCCAAGGAAATTTTTTTCTACAGGGCCAGCAAGGGCGATTGCTCCAATTACTGCTGAAACGGTTGCTCCACTATTAGAAATCATAATTGGTGCTCTGAATTTTGTGATACATAAGAAAAAAATTGTTGAAATACCCGCGGCTACAAGACCAGCTGTAAGGTTTGTGCCGCAAATTAAAGCAATAAGTAGTGTTGCAGTAATACAAGAAAACATTACTTGTAGTGAATAACCAATTAATTCTTTGGTCGTTTTTGGCTTGTCGTTAATATTATAAATTAAATTAGTGTTATTCATTTATTATCTCCTTATTATATTCCCATTTCCATTGGCCGCATCGCCAATTTTTATTTATTGCTTCTATAATATTTGATGAATTTAAATTACATTTCCTCGCCGCTTCCGCAATACTCGGATAGATAATTTTTTCATTAGTGTTAATATTAGTACTTATAACACTAACTGTCTTTTTCGCAATAGCATTTTTATCGCTATACTCCCAATAATAGTCTTTACATTTATGTGGTCTACCTTTTCGTATCGCCGTAGAAATACAAGCATGATCAATATTAAAAAACTTACTTGCTTCGGATATACTATTAAAGACTTTGTAAATTTCATTAGTTGATGGATCAATAGCTTGCACTGATTTCATCGAGCGTTTTTGTCCTTTGACCGCGGCTGTATGCCTGTGTTCATATTTATCAAGGTTCGTAACAGTTTCATCTGCGGCAATGGCCTGCCTTATAACCCAAGGATCGCATTGTAATTCTTCTCGAATTTCTGATTGTGTCATTCCATTTTTATATAACAATCTTATATAATTATAAGAATATTTTGTGCCATTACTCCCGCCACAGGTCAGATTATATCCGAGGTCTGGATATTTGGCCATCCAAGTCTATTTTTCGTTAATCCAATACTGTTCTCGTTCATTTAATTTGTCATCTGGGCAATGTTCAATTATTGAAAATGAAAAATTTTCTATTCCATATTTACGCATTGCTCTATAAAGCGGACGTTGATTATTTAAATCTCTTGCAGTATCAATGTGATCTTTCCATCGTTCTTGCCATATTCTTGATGTCTGTCCAATATACATTTTATTATTAACTAAATTTGTAATACAATATATAATTCCCATAAAATCATACTCCTAAAATTTTTTTAGTAACGGATTTCCGCTATTATATTTGTAGTATGATTGAATACATATTATGGTATTTTTCGCGTTTTATTATGAAAATTAATTATTTTCCATTTTACCTAATTAATATACTTTTTCGTATTATTCTAATAATAATTATCAGTCTATAATAGAATTATAATTGGTAGTATATACTACTTCATTGGGATGGATTTTAAAAGTATCACTATCACATGTTACATATTTTTTCCACCATTCGTCTCCGTCAGTGGCTCTCTTCCATGTAAGATACCAATTATTTTTATCACAATCGCATTGTCTTACCCATGGAGCATTAATGCTGCCGCAACGAGGGCACTCCCATCCTTTTTCAATCTAATAGGTTGGAGGAGATTTATAATTATAAGAAGTGCCAGTAGTTGTATTATCTATTTCCATAATTACCTCCAATCAGACACAGAATCACTTGTATTTTCAATAAATTCATATTCTTTCTCTTTTATGAAAGTAATAGCATCTTCTATATTAGATACAAGAATACCACCTTGCTTGATAAGGCCAGTGACATATAGATTTTGATAACTGTATTGCTGTTCGCCAAGCGATGCTGCGCCGCCTTTATTCTTAGCTTCACTATGAGTCAAGAACATTTGTCTGTTGTCAGTACAAATACCAACAATATATTTATGGTCGCCGCGTTCAATCTTTTCATGGAACTTACCAATTTCAGCGCAAGTGCCTGCTGGGAGAACGTCACCATCTATACAAGCTACAAGAATGTCAGTTTTATTTAAACGTATATTATCTCCATTTGCGATTTCTTGAGAGCCCGCAAATTTCTTCTTCCCCTCAACTCCATTGATATCTGTGTTTTCGACAGGAGAATATAAATCCACTCCAGGTAAAGCGGCTCTTAGTTTTTGTGCCCACTCGGTGTTACGTAGAAGATCTCCATAAGTAAAGATGGGCCCAGCCAAATAAATTCTCATATTTACTTTTCCTCCTTATGCGTCAAATCCCACAGAATATCATACATTTCCTGCTTAAAACCTTCAGGCTGTTCGTTTAGTGGCAGCATCCACCAAGCGAGTCCTGCATCGGGGTGACGATTGAAGTATTCGTCAATTAATGCATCATATAGATCTTTATTGAAATTATTTTCATGTTCCATGCCACGTCTCTCCTTATAATAATATTTAATCTTTATCATAATTAGTAATTAATACTTCTATTGTTGGCTCTGTTGTCTAGGCTTTATTATATACTGCTTTAGAATAATTTGAATAAATATCATAAACATTATATTTTTCTATCCATTCAATTAAGTAAATATTTTCCATTCCTTTATGTGCAATCACATTTGAAAAAGCCCATTTTAGTCCGCATTCTGTGGCATTATCTAAATAATCATATAATGTCAATTCATCATTAATGTCCCAATTTTCATTTAATATTTTTGAGCCATCATTATATTGAGCCGCAGAAATTAAATAGGGCGGATCAACATATAGAAAATCATTTGCATCTTTAAATTCATTTATATCAAAATTCCTGAAATCAATTGAAGAAAAATTTATATCTTTTAACATTGGGTGCATTGCACGTAAATTAGCACGCTGATTTAAATTAAAATCGCTATGATACCATCCAAATGATGAATTTAATTCAAAATTAGTGTTAAAAGAAATTTTATTATTAAAAGAAAATCTAGAAATGGTAAATAAATCTAACGATGTATGATATTTTTCATCTGTATTATATAATTTACGATATTCCATATAACCTTCAAAATTGGTTCGAGATAAATGGAATTCTTTAATGCGGCTATTAATAAAATCTAATACGTAATCGATAGAATGCGCTTGAAATTCTTTGTAAATATTAATTATATTAGAGTTTATATCATTTGCATATTTCTTTTTCGCCGAAGTATTAATTGATACATCTAACCCACCGGCGAATAAATCAATAAAATTATTTATATTAGAAGGAAAATATTGATATATTTGAGGTAAATATTTATATTTATTACCCACATAATTCATAGGACTTTTTATGTAAGTAATTTTATTACTCATCTAGGTCATCTTCCATTAAAATTTCTTCGATTGTATCAACAAAAGTTGTATTTTTGTTCTTAAAATTACTCGAATTATTTTGTCGAATATAAGTATTATAAATATAACTCTTAATCATTGCAAACATACCGGCTGAACTATTTCTAGGATGATCCTCGATATAAGCCTTTAATTTCTTTTTCTCGTCTTTCGGTAATTTCTTAATAAAATCTTCCATATATTCACGTGTTAGATCATTGAATTTTAATTGATCCATATTTATACACCTCTATCTTTTTTTTATATTATAATATAACATTTAAAAAAAGTCAAATAAAAAAGTGGCACCCGAAGGTGCCATAATTAAGAATCTGTATACCGCCAAACAAAACCATAAGCCTGTTTTCTTTTTCCTTTACAGACTTGTACTATATTAGAAGAGTTAGAAATTTTTCCTAAAGCTATATTTGCCGCGGCAATACTTTTGAAAGTTTGAATATAATTATTATTTAAATCATACTAGTTAACAGGTTTTTGGCAAGTTTTGTTATCAGCTGACATTAATTTACCATTTTCTCGTCTTTGTTCTTCGGTAATTCCTTTCTATTCTAAAGCTCTACGTATTGTATCTCGAGAACAACCCAATTGCTTTATAATTTCTGGGTAAGAATTATGCTCTTGCCATAACTGATAAATTTGCTCATTATCAAAATATTTAGACTTGTTACTAATAATTTGATTACGACGTTCATAACGCATTTCTTCATTAACGCCATGAGCTTCTAAAAATAATCTAATAGTTTGCATATCATAATGTAACAGAGATTTTATTTCAGTTTGGCTTTTTCCTTCATTCCATAATGTTAAAATACGTTCATCCTCACATCGATCGACTACTCCACCGCCATAACCTATATTATATCCTTTATCAGGGTTACGACTGTCATATAATTTTATATAGTAAATTTCTCGTTCGTTAGCTAGTTCTTGAGATGTTATATTATTTTCTAATATTTCAGTTACTATTGAATCCCATCCATATTTATCGATGGCTTTGGCCATTAATGGACAAAAAGCATATCCAGCCCCATGTCCAAAACGTTTTGTTAATCTCTATTTTGTCTAACCAATATAAATTTTTCCATTAGGAAAAACATGTTTATAAATTTTCCACATATAAATCACTCCTTACTAAGCAATTATTAAATAGAGCTTGCTAAGTAAGTAGCATTATCTCAAAGGTTAATTACTCCTTTGCTCCCTCTATTATATTATACTATATACATATTAAAAAGTCAAGTATTAAACGGGTGGTCGAATTAAATTACATAATTCGGCTATAGGCCCACGCTCTGATTTAATTAATTTAACTAAACCAAATAAAGGCTAACCAGATAAATGACTTACCATAGACCTAATACCATTATTTTCCTCAAAACGATGGCTATCAATTTGAGCAACGTCGCCGCAGAAAATCAATTCACTATTCTCTTCAATACGGCTCATTAATAAAGTAACAAGTTTGTCGTCCATGTTTTCGCACTCATCGCATATAACAATTGAATTTCTAATTGACCGTCCGCGAATGTGTGATAATGGCAGAATTTCAATCGTATTATCTTCAATAAGCTGCTCTAACACTTCTTGACCGCCAAGGTGGTCTGCTAAAGGACCACCCCAAATACTCATTTTTGCATTAAGGTCGCCGGGCAAGAAACCAATATCATTTGTTCCTGCAACAATTATATTATTGCGTACAAAAATTAATTTAGCATATCTTCCTTTATATACCTATTCTAGTGCATATGTTAATGCCATTAAAGTTTTTCCGCCGCCCCAAGTGGAGGTTAGTAATTTTACTTTAATGTCCTGATTTTGTAGGAGGTCAAACGCCATTTTCTGCTCTAGATTTCGTGGCTTTAGGACTTCATCAATGTATGGATTTTTCATGTCTTTATATTTTAATTTTCTATATTCGTTTCCATTCCATACTAAGATGTCTTTTAATTTATCTTCGTAAAAGATTTGCGCATATTCGTTTGTTCTGCATTTTAAAGTGTTAACTTTTGGATCCTCATATAACATTGTTAATGTATTATCATTAGGATAATATTTTCCCCATCCACAATATTCAGTTGTATCTGTTACATTCGGATTATATAATATCGGATAAAGATATGGCATCTGGCATGCGATTGCATATAGTGCACCATCGCTTGTAATAAATTCTACTGGCTCGCATGTACGTTTGGCCATCCAAAAAGCTTCACTTAAAATTTTATGATCATTGATGTCAGATAGAAATTGATATTGCTTTATAATTTTTTCTATTTTTTTCTATGGCGCAATAATATAATTAATATTTTTTTCATTAATAATAGCCCGTATTGCGGCACGGGCTTGGAATTTGATATTATTATCTTTATGCGCAGAAGTTTTTATCTATTCCAACTCAGCTAGTACCAATGGTGAAATCCAAGAAGTGTTATAATCATTTAGCGCACCATTTAGAATTGCTGATGTATCTAATACATGCATAGTCATTAATCATCACATCCGATAATTTTATCAATTAAATTTAATTCCTTCATTTCTGGCGCTGTTAAGAACCATTGCCGCCTAGTTTTGGAATCGTATAATTCAGCTGTAATATTTGTGTTATTAATAATAAAATCGCGGATTTGTAAATCAACTTGATGATTAAATGCCATTATATCTTCCGCAGTTTTTGCTTCACTAGCAGGTACGGCAACATATCCATCATGAATAAGTGCATATGTGCTAGGATAACACACGCGCGTTACGTTTGGATTTTTTCCTCCTGCGCTTAGTAAAATCGCGGCCATAGACGAAGCTTGACCAGTAACGATGATTGTTAGTGGCTTTGAATAGTGGGTTAAATAATGCGCTAGGAAAAATCCATCAGTAACTGAACCACCAACGCTGTTAAAAATCATTGTTATTGGTGTCATATCATTATCTTCTTCAAATTGTTTAAGAGGCACATATATACTCTCGACAATATCACTCGTGACTTCTTGATTAAAAATTATAGTACGATGATTTAAAAGTTGATTAAAATATTGATATGATACTGGGTCTAGGCCGAATTTTTCTGGGATTTCTAGAAATTCAAACTCCATAATAAACCTCCTCGTTGTTTGAGGATAACAACTCGTTTTTATTTTAAAATCTTATTTAAAGTGCAATCTTCTGGACGAATATCATTCTCGCGAATGCTGTGCAAATATGGGTGTCTAATGCTAAGCCCAGAATCAGTATTACTTATCATCATACCGCCTATGGACACTGGACATAGATATAAACTATCAAAATCATCCCTCAGTCGTGCTTTTAGTTCATCCGTTAGACCTGCTACGTTGCACAATGGAATTAATTCATGCTTATCATTATAAACGCCAACTGTCATAGCACCAGGATAGTTGTAAAAATAATTACGTGAGATTGGAATATAGGGTTCACCAAGTTGATAAGCAGAAAAATATTCTCCCTGAACAATTTCTCCAGTTCTTGTATTTTTCCACATTGTCCAATGCGCCATATCGTCCCCATTGTAGTTTTTTTCGCATGGAACGACATCCATAATTACACAATCTATATAATCTGTAATTTCCTGCTTCACTTTTACAGTATCCCACGCACTTGTTCGTTTATCTGGCGTATAAACAATATGCTTTCTATAACACACTGCACCCTCTCCGCCCCGAGCAAAAATTTCATTGAGTTCATCAAAAAACTTATTATTCATCTCGTGATATGGAACACCTGTTACGAGAGGATGATTGATTCGCGCAACGACTTGCTCAATATATTTTGATCGAACCTCAATTGGCTCATTAATCATATCTCTACCGTCTAATGCAAGCACATCAAAAATTTTCCATTCCAACTTTTGATCTTTTTGCCGCGCTCGTGCCTTTGGAGTAAGACAACGACAAATTGCACCGACATCCTTGTCGCGGCCGCCGCTAAGATACAGCTCTCCAAGAATTACAGTATCACCATTTTGAAATGCATTTACTACAGCATCCCAAAAAAATACTTTATCCTGCAATTCAGAGTATGTACCAGTTACTTTAGAAATTCCCCTCGTTTGGAGTGCATTGCGATCTTTTGTAATTACTGCTCGTGTAAAATTACCATCAAATTTTTCAGACCACAAATACTGACCACTTTCTATCATCTGTTGTAGATGTTGTTGGCGAACTTCTTTTGGCATTGCCGCGGTTGGACTCCAATATTTTTGTACGCCCATCTCAAAATAATTCATTTTATTTCCTCTCTATAAGTTTTGCTATCCGTTTAGCTTCTGCTTCAAAAGATTGCATATCATCAGAATTGGAAACAATATAATCAAAATACTTCCAATTATCTAATGATGTTTCGCTTGGATGGACAAGCTGGGTTAATGTAAAATTAGGATTAATATATGGTGAACCATCACTATTTATGCGGTTGATTCTAATTGTTATAGCGCCTGGATTATAATATGATGTAATATTTATTTCATTTTCAAAACGGGCATCTGGGATAAAAATATAATCAAAATCGTTCTTTATCGCGGCAATAAAAATTGCAATAGTTTTTGCCCAATAATCTTGGTCATATGCTCTGACGCAATCTGTGCCTAAATGCTGTAATAGTGTCCTACCAGCTTTGTCTTTAACTCCATCCCAATTATATACTTGCTTAGCGAAAAACTTAACTGGATCTGCGTAATGTAAAATTGTGCATCGTTTGCCAGATTGTTCTAGTTCTCGCTTCATTATGTTTGCAAAAGTATCTTTTCCAGAATAGCTTTTACCGCTAATCATTATTACTTTCATTATTTTTTCGCTCCACCAATGTCTTTAAATAAAAATGAATGAAATCTCTTTCTCGCTAAGAGCAAAAATTTGCATAATCATTAATTTTATTAACTGCTGAAATTGGCCCATTGTGCATTAAGGTCAAATCAATAAATAGCTAATGCTACTTTTTTTTATCAACACTAATATCATTAAATAATTCTTCCATGTTAACCTCGCTCTTGTAACTTTTTAAGAACATCAAAGAAAATTTGAACTTCTTCTTGTGTCTCTAGCCTAATCTTTACTCGCGGCTATTCAGGTTGCCTTTCATCTTCATTGGGCATATTAAATATATAATACTGTTCATTTTCATCCGATTCATTTGGAGGAACAATACGTGTGCAAAAATGAACATCAGTTGTATTACTTCTGGTTTTGATAAAAGTATATCCGTTGTCTTTAATTGTTTCTGTGAGTCGAGCGGTTGGTTTAATAGAGCTTAAAAATCCAACATATTCATCTCTATCAACACGATAAATATCATTGTTATCCATTATTTATACCTCTCCAATTTACTTTTTGCTTCTCTGCCTCGTTCTACGCCAATATGTCGCATTGTTCATTCCAGAAAACATTTGCGTGTCCTTTTACTTTTTCAAAGAAAAACCAAAAGTTATCAAAATATGGTATAATTTTTTCCCATAGATCTCGATTTAAAACATCTGTTCGCGCTGATGTTTTCCATCCATTGGCGATCCACTTCTCATACCAATGTTGTTGAAAACAATTAATAGCATAAGCAGAGTCACTATAAATTATAACTCGCTCGTTCTTATCACGCATTTCATTTGCATATTCTAATGCATTAACGATTGCAGTAAGTTCCATTCTTTGACTAGTTGTGCCATATTCGCTGCCACTAGCTTCATAAATTTTCTCCATATTACGAATCGCTATAAAGCTCCAGCCGCCAAATGTCATTTCTGCGCCGAATTTCTTGAGCGAGCCATCAGTATATATTTCTAATTCGCTTATTTTTTCTTTACTTTTTCGCTCAATAACAAACATATTTATCCTCCATTCTCTTTTATTTTATTATACTAGAAAATGGAGGATAAGTCAAATATTATTCAGCTTCTGGCTCTATTGTGCCATCTTCTTTTAACTCTGGTAGACCAGCAACGCTAGTTAGCAAGCTAAGGATTCCCGCAAGGGCAGATGCAGATGCTACTGCAACCCAGTTTACTTCAGACAATACTAAAGATGTGCCTATTGTTGCTACTGCTGTTTGAGCTACAGTCTTTATCGCGCGAATACCAGCGGCCTTAATCCATTTCTTAAAATTAGTCATAAGAATCACCTCATATTCTTTTTCATTTCCTCTTCACTTTCAGGAAGATTCATTATTTCATTATAATAATGCTCACCTTGACCATTGCCGCCGAGGCCATCGTGATAGATTTTATATATTTCTTCTACTTCGTGTTTCTCTGCCGGACTGCCCCAGCCGCGGTCGGTCAAGATTTTTTTCCAATGATATAGGGTATCAAACAATTCCATTTTTGTCCCCTTACCAATTATTTTTATCTTTTGGCCTATTCCATCAACTTCTGTAGATAAGGCATCAACTTTTTTATCAATGCAAATCACAGAATGATTAAGATTGGAAATGCTTGTGTTAATGTTCTCTATTCGGATTCTATTGTCTTGCGTGTCATTAAGAAATTCGTCCATTTTTTGGTCGCGAATTAATTTGGCATCATAACGTTTCTTAAAGTTTTTTAAGAAATCTAAGATTCTACCCATCGGTATCACCCACCATTACTATATTTGGTCTGTTAAATTTTTAATTAGTTTTGTAAAATTTTGTAAAAAGATAATATTTAATTTTATTGAACTAGTTGCGGCATTTGCCACATTAGCCCAATCATCAGGATCATAATATGATGTGTTTGTCATTCTGCCTTGTTGCGCTTTAGATACCCATGCACTAACAACGCCACCTACTCCACTACTAATTTTTACCTTAACAGTATCCGTTGGGTCGTTTCCAAAACCATTTTTAGCTCCTGCTATCAAATTTTCATACTGCTTGGCGAGCTAAAATAGTATTAATGATAGCGGTAACTAGACACCATTTATTGTAAATATATGAATTGCATATAAACCGCCTGACATTGTAGATAAAGAATTTGTTACTGCCTTCGCAGTTTTTGTTTGATCAATTACCATTTGATCGATGTCATCAAACATTAAGATAGCACCAAACGCAGATAAATATTGTATTAATCTATCTTTTATTGCATCTTCATTACCGCCACCCAATGCATTACTAGACATGTTTAATAATAAAAATTTAATTATATCAATATTTATTGTCGCACCGGGCGCTGATACATCGAGATGATTTAAACCTGCGTTCAATTGATCTAAGGCTCTAAAACCTGTAAACTCTGTTCCTTGGAATCCTTTTTGTCCAATAACACCGCCAGTTTCTGCATTTACAGATAATTTATCGCTGCTATGCACAATAAATACCTGTTCATTATGCTCCTACAGAAATTTTTGTATTAAATTTATTGCTTGATCTAATTGTTTTTTTGCGTCGTTATATCTCTGTGTAAGATTTTCTCGGCCAGACGCGTCGTCTCTAATTTTTGCTAATTCTCTACCATAATCTTGAAGTGCTTTATACAGTTTAGATGTAGATTGTTTTGGATCGCTGAGAGATTCTATTGGATTCAAAAATTCTATATTAAATTCTCCCACTACATACGTTCTATCAGTGCCGATAAGACCTGCACGTCGTATACCACCTACCAAAATTTGCTACATTGCTTCATTTATTGAGCCTTGGCGGGCATTGTTAGGGTTAAATTTAAATTTTATACTTTTTCCCCATCGCTGAATTGCAGCTCTCATTTGACGGCTGCTAAAAGATTTAAAGCCTTTTTCCGATATCATAATACTGTATAAATCATCTCTCATTTGCTCTACTAACTTATCAGTCTTTCTGCGAATTGTTTCTTCTTTTCGTAATTTTACTTTATCTTGTACCAAAATTTCTTTCAATGTTTTCTATAGAGCTGGTGTTTCAATTCCAATAGCAGATGCCCACGATGCTAAGTCTTCTTGCAATTGCTGGACTCCTTGAGCACGGATTGTATCATAATCGGAAGCAGAATAACTTAATGCCCTCTAAAAACTGGAGTCAAAATCATCATACGCTGCGCCTTTGTCTATTTTCTTAATATACTCTTCAACAAGATCAAATACAGCTTCTCTTCCCTCTACTCCATGAATGTCAGTAAAGTAATTCATTCCAGTTCTTTGGCCGTTCCGCCCCAATGATTGTAATAAATGCATTTCTACTTGTTTTACTATATCACCTAAAAGCGCACTGGCTAGAGCAACAAAATCTTGCTATGAAGAACCATTAAAACCGTTGCTCGTTGTAAGAAATCTAGCGACTAAATTTGATACAACTTGAGATGATGTCATGACTTTCATAACAGCTTCCTAGACTATCGTCTAAAAACTTGCATCTATCGTCTAATCACCTTTATATCCTTTTTGTTTGTTGGTTTGTAATAAATTATTTAAAAATGGTTCTAAATATTCTCTTGAGACCGCCATTTCTGCAGTATCTCTTGTGTATTCCCATAGTTGTCTGCGTTCTTTTCCTTTTGTTTCTCTATACTAAATTGATTCTAATCTATTTCGTGCGTCTATTAATTTTTTTAATGCATCTTTATTAATCGCATTTATTCTTGCTAACCATTGTATCTCTTGCACATAGAATTTGTAGAATTCTTGTGAAGTTATGTCTCCATAATTAGACGTATAAGTTCCAAGACCATTTGTAATAGTTAATTTATCCATTTTTATGCCTGGAAATTGTATTCCCATTCGATCCATTTCATGCATTATTTGTCTTTTATGATCTACATATGATCGTATTGCCGCCATTTCTTTTGCTTGCTCAGACTGCGCGAGAGTTTTAAGGAGTTCAATTGCCTATATTAATTGGTTGCCGCCATATCGCCGGCCTCCTTCATTTTTATTACTCATCACTGAAATAGCTGTTATACCAGTTTTGAATGTACCTGATGCAGCCTTGTACAATGCGTGACGCTACGCTACCCAGTCTTTCTAACCTGTATTTCTCTATAAATCTGAAAAATATACAAATAAATCATTTAACTTAAATGCAGGCAAATTTATCCCGGGTATTGCTGGCTAGACAGATGATGCTCCACTACCCATGTTGGCTGTTCTTTTTTTTGAGCTTGTTGATGAGCTTTTTATTGCTTTTTTTCTCATTAAAATAGCCTCCAATACCTATTGATACAATAAAAAAAAGAGCCTCACGGCTCCATAAACATTACATAAACACGATATACGCTTGGCTAAATTTCATGCATGTCCAATAGTAAACAACCATCAATTACATCAGGAGATATAATAATAGTATTACTATCATTGTGCCAGATTACAAAGATGCTATCTTCGGCATTGTAATATCTAGTACAAAACATTGTAACTTCATCTAGCTCTTCATCCAATTGCACTTCAAGCGCTTCATCAACAACAAACATGGTGCTATCTTCTTCAGAAAACTCATTAATTAACACCCATGGATCATCTTCAAGCGCATAAATTGATGTAAAGTATAAATCTGGGATAAACCGCACAAGTGTTTCTGCATCTGGAGACGGCGCTTCCGCGGCAGAAAAATTAAATAAAAGCATAATAGTAAAAAGTAAACTCAAAAAAATCTTCATAAATGTCACTCCTTATGATGTTGGGAAACAGCCATCATAAGCGCAGAAGCAAACGCACCGATTGTTGCGCTTATCGGTATAATTAATAGTAGCCACCAAGCACTAATCATTAACTGTTTTCCTCCTTGTTTAAATCAAATATATGTTCATCGATATGAATGATATGATCTTTAGTTAAAAATTCATGTGCCAACATTGTGTCGCAATCTAGAACATAGCATTTATCTGTAAATGCAGATCCGACATCCATAATAATTCTATCAGACAATAGTCGTACTGGTCGAATTTTATCGATTGTTAGTGGGCCAAGTGTATGTAGGTTTGGATCAATATAAGTTGTTGGCGTATGGCCATAAACACAAACGCGGCCAGGTCGCCAAGAAACTCCAAAATATGATCTTTCCCACAGAATTTCATTTATATCCCACATGTCACCTTGATCATATTTAATTCTAAAAAATCCTTCGTATGTGCCACCAGCATGACAAAAATCTAATGAGCCATATGAATAAGTATAGGGTAGTGCATCTATTGCTTCAACAATATCCATTGGCATTCCATCGGCTATCCAATCACACAATGTGGATTCGCCGCCATTGGTAATAGATAGGCGGACAGATGAACCATCTTCGTAATAAAAACTTACATGATTTGCATAATCTAAAAGTGCTTTTGAAATGCTTTTTCTGTCTTTATACGCATAATGGCACACTTCAGAATTTTTTAATGCTCGCGCGGCGCGAACAAAAGTATCCTCATGATTTCCTTTTAAATATGCAATATTATGGTCTTGAAGCAACTTTTTCATAATCATATATCCACTTTCACCGCGATCACACGCATCTCCACCATAAATAATTGTACAATGTTTATCGTTTTGTTTGCACCAATTTACAATATTGTCGTATAGCTGTTCTTGCCCGTGAATATCAGTAAAAAAGTACACCTTATGTAGCATTCTTCAACCTTCATCCATTGCCATGAGCTTCCTAATACGACGCTTAATCTTTGCAATAATGTTCCAGTTTTGCGCGCCGCCACGAGATTCAAGAACTGCCATACGAGCAGTAAGTACTGCAATCTTAGTCTTATTATTCATGTTCTTCTCCTTTTACCTTACTAGGTACAACTGCATCTGATGAAATTTGCCAATGGAAAAATTCTGTCCAACTGCCGCAATCATAATGCCGCCAGCCGTTTTTCTCCCATATTCGTGTATACGGTGCTTTATAATGATGCTCATCAAGAAATCTCTTGATTGCGATTCCGACTTCAATCTTATCTTTGCAATCAGCGATTGGGCGCCACTCACCATCGCTGTTTTCAAAATATAGGATCATACTTTACTCCTTAACCTTACAATAATACACTACAGTCTGCTGAACATCTTCATACTCTTTATGCTCTTTGACTTTCATACGCATCAAACAAGTAGTATCAACTGCAATGCTTTTTGACGCGGTTATCCATACATAGACATTACCATCTTCATCTTCCATAATATGGATACGGCTTTTTCCATATTTACTTTCTGTAGCGATATTCTTTTTGATGGTTACTTTCCGTTCAATCCAGTCACCAACTTCACCCTGATAAGTGCTTGTACTATTTTCACCAATTAGATTGCGAATAATTTTACGAACCTCATCATCGCTACGCATGGTTAAATTTTTCGCATCATTCGGATCACGAACCATATCCCAATTAAGAACAATCGGAGTTACTTCACTCGGCAGATTTACAATTTCTAATGTGGACGGGCAAAACCATCCAAAGAGCAAATTAAATCTTGCGCGACACGGGTTCGTTTCATGCGCCCAATTGTTCAGAATATCATTGTTACCTTTAAAGATGGTAATGTAACCAGCATCACCAAATCCAAATGCGTTTCGAGCAGAAAACTTAATGCGGCGTTCTTCAACTTTATCCTTCTTTATCGCCGCACGTTTTTCAGCTGCCTTGTCCATTGTCGCACGCTGCGCATCAGTATACCAACGGACAACCAACGCGTTTTTCCCGCTTCCATTACATTTGAAGCATGTTGTACCGTACACTTGATTATAAGAGTAATTTCCGGTGCCGCCGCAACGAGAGCAAGGCCCGATGACTTTGACGTACATTTTTCCATCTTGGGAAAACGGTTCACCAGAAATAGTCATATTTTCATAAGATTTTGCGACTGCCATCAACCTTGCTCCTTTCATTTACTATAATTATTATAGCAAAAAAATGGAGAAAATACAAGTTTTTCTCCAGAAAAATTTTTTACATCGTGCGACCAGTCCAGAAAACGTATTCAAACGGTTGCTTTTCTAGCCAATTGCTATTCATTTTAGCAAGCGGATAATAAATATATTCTCCATCGCTCATGGCGCCATCTTCACAATCTCCATTTGTAAGTTCTAGCTCATCAATCATTGGAATGAACGAATCCTTAGAAATAAGATATGCTTGTTCATATGGAGCGATTTTACGTGCATAAAGATAAAGATGATTAATGTCAGCCTCGTGCATCATATTTGATGTGTCCATTATTGAGAAAACAAGGTCTGATTCGGTTAGATGCGCGGCGAGTAGCTTGCCAGCACACCATGCGCCGTTATGCTTAAAAAGAACTTGCTTGTTTGTGTAAAGGGTGGTATCTAGATTCATTTTAACTCCTTACCAATCTTTAATTATATTGTTAATATATGTATTGTAATACGATGCGCTAATCGGATTTGACGGTGCGCTCACTGTTGTTGTAGATGGCAGTGCATTAGCCGCCGTTATAAATGTGCTAAAATCTGCTAACTAAATCTTGCTACCTGCCGTTGGTACTGTAGGCGCGGTCGCGGTTGATCCATAATAACTTGATAGATTATTTATATATTGCGCCAAATTCTGCATATCAGATGCTTTTATTTTGCCATTTTGTGATACTGCTGTTGGCGCTGCCGCGGCTACATAGAATATTTTAGAGGCAATCGATGCAGTGCCATTGTTATTAAATATTTGCAAACTATATTCATGATTTCGCGTTAAATTGGTGCTTGTATATCTAAACTATGCTTCAGCGTTTGCATTTACACTACCAACAGATACATTTGAGCTAGTAATAGTTGTATTGTTTGTGTTGTCCTTTATCTTATATTTATATGTTATCGTTGAAGATGTTGGATTTTTTAAGCGAAAGCGTGGGTGCTACGTATAAGTGGTTGCTCCGCTTGTTGCTGGCCAGACCAATTTTACGCTTGCTCCAAATTCAATTGTTAATGTAATTGATGGTATTGTATAAGTGGTTGTGCCACTATGACGAAATCTAACAGATACAGTTCCACTTGGTTGTGGAAAGTCATCTTTAGATTTGTAGCCACCTGCGCCATCATAGTGTATTATTGTAGTACCATTTTTCTAACAAATACCTTTTGTTGCATCATCACTTAAAAGGCCATAATTAATCCCGCCAATTGTTACATAGGCATAACTTTGACATTGTACGGGCGGATTAGTTACTGTTAAATATGCGTCTAATATTTCTAAATTTGATGCTTCTAAATTATAATTAAAACTGAATGTTGAACCATAGTGATTTTCAGTACCAATATATATATTAGTCGTTTTTGTCTCTGTCCAACTTGTTGCTGTCAAAGTGGGCATGCAATCACCCCAATTAATTATTCCTCTTGCAACGCCCTCCATCTACAAGATATATCATCAATTACCTTGTCAATTTCAATCGGCGTATTATTGCAAGCATCAACACCAACGTTATACATAAAAGGGTTTTCAACAGTCATAAAGTGATCTACTTGATGCGTATGTCCGTGAAGGTTAATTACGTGCTGCGAAAAATATTTATCATCAAAGTTGGCTGTGATGGTAGGATAGTGAGAAAGATAAAAATGAAGTTTATGATATTTCATAATATACGCATAACCTACAAAATTAATATTTAGATTATGCCGTGTAATCCTTTGAATTTTATTTTCTGTATCATGATTACCGCCGATCCAAATTATTTGTCCTTTTAACTGGCGAATGTACGTCATAGCTTCTTCAACGTCGCCAAGTGCTAAATCGCCAAGATGAAAAACTGTGTCGTCTTCATCAACAACTTCGTTCCATCTGCACACTAGTGCTGCATTCATATCCTGAACACTAGAAAAACCACGTTTCTGCCATACAAAATCTTTATCATGACAAAAATGTGTATCGCTTGTAAAAAAGATTTTATTCATTCTTATTTCCTCAATATATCCTCATATTAGAGTGCGGTACCGGCATTCGATTGGCCGCAATTTGTCTGCTCTAAAGAATTTTCATCTTCGTACCGGCTTGAACTACTCGCCGTCGTCTAGCTCAATCGCTTGCTGTACGCGGCTCCAAGAAGAGGAAAACACTGTATGACGCATAGAATATTTTCTCCTTTCTTCATCGTTCAATATTATTATAACAAAATTTTATAGTTAAGTCAATTTTTCTTCCATTCTGGAATATCAATATTGTGCTCTAAAAACCACTTACGAATCATCACACGTTCACTACATGGGTTATTTGGCGCTTCAAAAACAATGAAGGCAAAAGCAATATCTTGTAGTTGTTCACCGTTGCTAATCTTTTCTTTAATTGCATTTAGCTTGGCCATAAATTCATTAAAATCTATGGCATCCAATTGTTGTTTATATTTTCGTAAGAAATCACAATTATGTGGATGTTTTGGGCAACAATCCCCTCTACAAAGGTTATTACAACTTGCTCCTGGTTTAAGTGGCGGGCAATCAAGTACCCAAACGCCACGATTATCTTGCCCTAACGGTCGATATTTTGGTGGCCAAATCGTAGTATTTAAACCAATGAGATTTTTTGGAAAATTTCTTACTTGCCACCAGTAGCTAATATATAATTTAATGTCATTCATATTTGATATTTAAATATTCTAACACTTCTTTCATGCCTAATCCGCCTTTGTCCCATGGTCTTAAGCAATATTCCCAAATTTTTGGATGGGTTATCTTTAACTGCTAAAAACGATTTGGTTCTTTTTCTAAGTGCGCGCCGAACATACAAAAAATGCAACCAGTTGCGCGTAGTTTAGATGTATGTAACTTACCATTTTTATCTTCTATGATTTCTCCATATATTGGGCAATAGGGCACATTGAACTCTTTTAAATATTGGAGAATATCATTTGTCGTCCAAAATGACAAAGGCTTACTAATTGGTTCTTTAGTATCAAAAACATTGCAGCCTTGTTTTAACCATTGATTCCTACGGGACATAGATTCTTCTGCGAGCGTTCCAACGATTGGATACAGGCCAGTTTCACGTTGATATTGATGTAGTGGCTATTTTTTCATTACATCGCAGCACCAAGCGCTAATCTTGAATGGTGCGTCTACTAAATATGCCCACTTTCCATCTCCAAAGCCGAACGCTTTGGATTGTATTTCACCGCGTAAATATTGCGCGCGAGTTGATTCTGGATGTTTTCGCGCGGTTGAAACGTAACCAGCGACATATTTACTTACAACAGGATATCCAAACTATTCTATTACTTGCCTGAAAGTTCTTTTTGGACGAATTATATCTACGTTATCCCATGTTTTTACAAATTCTTTTATCTCAGGATATTCCAAACCGGTATCTGAATATACGGCTTTTATATCAGGAAATAACCTTCGTGCAATATGTAGTAAAACAGTGCTGTCTTTCCCGCCAGAAAAACTTATATATACTTTTCCGTCATAATAATTATAAAATTCCAATAATTTCGCAACAGTACGCTAGATTTTCCATGCCAAATCCTATGATTGCATTTCTTTCAAATCTGTCGCGGTAAATTTGTTTTCTGCCATAGAATCACCTAAATAAAAATTAGGAGCATTTTCCTTAACAAATGATTGCAGCCTTCGCCATACTTATAATATTCTTCAATCATATTCAGTCACTATAGAATTAAGAGCTGAGCCACAAGGAGCTACCCCGTAACTTTCTTAACCCGCTTTACAGCCATGTATAGCAGGGATTGCTTACCCTGAAATTTCAGCCAAACCATTCAGCAATAATCATATTAAGCATACTTGCTTATGTGTTAACATACAATTAATGTCGTATTGGCCTACTTTTACTTTAAACCTCTTTTATATGCCATTTCTGGCTTTCATCGACATTAGCCACTTATGGTAATTCCAGAGTTTGCAGCAGTTACCAGCTACCACCTTATCTGGATTCGGCTCACCTATTCAATGAGCTTTCTATTATGTGGCCAAGAGGAATAATACTTTTGATTGCGAATATTTAAGCGCCTATCCTTAACATTAGAAGTTTCTTCCTATCGCCTAGCATTGCTGTTTCGGCGGCCGCGTGTGCCTAGTATCCCGGGCCGTAACGTATGGCTGTTATTCAGATAGCCCAAGCAGTGTGGTTGGCACATCTGCACTTGGGTCAATCATTTATTAAGGAAAATGCTCCTTATATTTATTATATCATATTCTTAGTTTGGAGTCAAATATCTGTCTCTGAAACCCAATACAGCTCCAAAATAATTACAAATCTACGCAAATTCTTCAAACGTTAGATCTTCGTTTACATCGCAGACAAGTTCGCGATAACGTTCTCTGCTATTATCTGCCGGATAATATGTAAGTTCAATTCTTGCTGCATTATCGTTCATTTGTGTACTCCTTCTTTTCTTCATGCCTTACAATCATTTACAATGAAATCATTCATACGTTCCCAAATGTCCCAAGTCGCAGTAAAGCAGGTTGTTGGCCAGAATTTGGTTTGGCCAGTTTTCTTGTCTCTAAACTGAAGCACACACCAAAGTACGCCGCCGCTATTGTCAGGAAACCAATGCATTTCAGTCCGCTTCTGCTCGACAACGAATCTGCCCATCCACAGAGGATCATGTTCCATTGTTTTATTCACTTCACGGCAGAACGCATTCAGCCAGCGCTGATGCTTACGACGCTTGTGGCTTCCCATACTATACGGTTTCATATTTCTAGCCCCTTTCTCATCTTACATATATATATATTATATTACATTTTTTCTTAAAAGTCAAATTTTAATATACGTAAATTATGCGAGTCGCTCGTACATCTTCTTCAAGCGTAGGAGCGTAAAAATCATGGAATTGCCGATCGATAACACCATCAGGCACACACATTCGTCCTTCTCGCAGACCATTACGCCGAATACACTCAGAAATATGAACATTAAATACTACGTAAATAATATCATAATCAGAATAGCGTGCATCGATTGCATTTGTTAGCTTCGCGCGGGAAGCACTATTAAGATGCGTTGCATCAGCAATAACGTCAAATCCGTCAATTAGCGTGTTTACAATGGTAGATACAAACTTGCGAAAAACTTCACGTTCATGAGAAAAATAAGGTTCATCATCATGAACGATTGAATAACGAATTTCATCGCGCGAAACATAACGAATATCTTGTTCATCATGTTCAATCATGTAGTTCTTTGCCCAAGTAGATTTCCCGCTACCACTAGGGCCGCAAATGATATATAAAGTCGGCATTTCTTTTCCCTTCAATATTTTTACAGCACTCTCGATGGGATTCGAACTCTCACTGTATGCGTTCTAAGCGCATCGCCTCTGCCATTGGGCTAATGGAGCATATGGTGCCCAAGGTGGGACTTGAACCCACACTCTTGTGAACTTGATTTTGAGTCAAGCGCGTCTGCCATTCCGCCACTCGGGCATAAAATGTTCAAATTAACCATTCTGCATGCCCTTGCATTTTGGTGATAGGGGTAGAACATTTACCCTATTCTTTCCTCCTCAACGGGCGAGGTGTCCGGCGACATATATCCTTTAGGGCTGGGAGCGTACCAGCTCATTCGTCGCTTCGCTTTTGTCTGCTGTAACAGACGCACATGCGTTTACAGACGCATGATGGCAATAGGATTTGTAGTATGACCGAGTATTAAGTCTAATAGCCGTCTCAAAACTCCTATTGATTTAGGTGGTGCTGGTAGCCGGACTTGAACCGGCAAGCCTTACGGCGGCAGATTTTAAGTCTGCTGTGTTTGCCTATTTCACCATACCAGCATGTTAGCGGGGTTTAATCCTCGCTGTCAAGAGAGAATAGCGGCGCAGTGTGATCGCACCAATCTCGCTCTTTTCTGTAATCAGGAACGATCACTTCACCAAGCTCTTCATCGCTTACAATATCATTTACTGACTCAATTCGGAGCTCGATAATGTTTTCTTCGCCATGATACTCTGCAATGCGCTTTACAGCACTAATGAGGTCATTAGCAGAAACGATACCAGCATCTCGATAATTGCGCGATTCAGAAGTCTCAGCCACCATGACCTTGTACCTAAACAGCATGCTTTGTTACTTCCTTTCCTCATCTTTCATATATATTATATCAAAATTTTTTTCTCTAGTCAATTTTTTTACGAGATGATTAAACCATTCTTTCCTTGCCGCATCTCTTACAAGTTTGGAATTTAATACCCTGGTCGAGTAGAGGAGTGTCATCCTCCCAGTCATGCCCATGAACCATACCGCATACAAAGTGTTTAACTCTTTTTGTAAGCCACCCATTATAACGATTAGCAAGTTTCTCGTCTGAAATCCATTGAGTTTCATAACCTGTTGTATAGCCGGCAATGAATGAGCTAAGTACCACAACTACAAAAATCACTATTGCTATAATAGTACCCATTACTAAATCACCTCAATTATCTAGCTTTTCTCTTGCCTCCTAACGAGCTAGTGCTTCTTCCGCGCCGTCCCGGAGACCGTCCTGATAAGCTGTGTGAACTGCGTTCTCAAGAACCTTTGTCTCTCCTAAAGCAACGCAAAGGAAGCCAGCAATGAACCCTAGAATCAGCATCATCACATCACCCACACTAGCTCACCTCCACCTCTGTTTAAGTTTGAAATTCATTGTTCTATACTTTCGCTTTTTCAAATAATGCCATGTCAACGCAACAAGCCCACAAAATAGATTTTTCTGCGGATAGAAGAATGGCTGGCCTTGACAGTTCACTACAACCACCCACTCAGGCATTCGTGTTCACCTCGTCCGGTGGTTTTGGAAATGGCATCCAATGTGTGACATCACGCAAAACTTCGTTTTCACTTTCTGCCTCGTACCCTGTATCACTTGCCGTTGCCTTGTAGACATAACCGATTATCATCTCAAACCACTTCGCGCTATATGCAATGCATTCACCATCTGGCAGCCTGTCATTTACGTTTACCCAGCCACCCGCGGTTGGTGCTTCCTCAATCATTGCGATCGCGTCATCCCATTGACATGCCCCGCATCGTTGCGACTTTACTTCTGGACAGTCTGCACAGCGTTTATCTTCAATTGTTCTGACAAGGGCGTCTGCATCAATATGCCTCATTCTGTTTCCACTTTCTTCCCGCAATACGGGCAATAACTATAACTTGGATTGTCAACAAGAGAATAATATTCGCCAAGACATTTATGGAATGGTTTACAAGTTCCATATATGCCTGTTAATGCTGCTGGTGCTGCCTTAAGTACAGAAACAATGTAACTTGAAGTATAGTAATTAGGAGGCTAGCTATCGAAATGAGAAATCACAGCATCGACATCAATTAACCGCATCAAATTGCACCTCATTTTTAATCTCTGCAAGCAAGATTTCATATTCTCCCGGCAAAAACGCACACCGAAGACCTACGTCAAAATTCGAGGATAGGTTCATCGTTCTATCATTCATTGCTCTTCGTATTGCCATCTTTGCAGCATACATAAAACCATCAGTACGCTTAAACTTCTTCAACCTCTCAGCAATTACGTCTGCATCCGTCCCATCATCGTAGATAAAGCTGCACCAATCAAAAAGTTCCGCAAGATAAGGTTCGAGTTCCTCGTCTGATTTTTGTGCAACAACTTCCGCGTAAACGCTCCAATCGTGGTTGTCCCACTTAGTTTGACTCATAGTATTGCCAAATATACCTTGGTAGTTGGTTCGCAAATAGACAGATACGCATGGATCGTCAAGCGTGTCTTTAATGAACTCCTTAGCCCGATAGTACCTGTCGCGCTCTTCATCTTCGAGATCTTCTTCATCAAGATCTGAATAAGGAATATGAGCTTCATTTGCTCCATAATAGAATCTGTTCCTAAAATGGCTTATCGGATCCACATCTTTGCCCTCATTCTTTCTTATCTTGTCTCGGTGTAGATAGCCATCCGCCAAGCAGATACATCCCACTTCACCGGCCTTCCACAAACGTAACAATAATTCGCCTTGTTACACAATTCTGCGCCGCAATTTCCACAATCATAAGTTTCAGATGGAAACCAGCCGCCGTGTTCGTTAGTTTCGATGTACCTATTCACCTTCACAGGTGCAATCGGCTCATGCTCTCTCAGCAGGGCCAGCGCTTCTCTAACGGCATCCCACGCATTGTCGCTGTACGGACAAGTCCAGAATCCTCTGCACGAAGCAGTGAGGCATTCTTCCAGTTCCTTAATAACCTTCTCCCGGTCAGACATTCCAATCTACCTTCCTTCCGCAATACGGACAGAATTGATACATGGTGCTGGCAATGGGCATTCCACAGTTGCCGCACTCGTAGAACGGGTCATCCGCGCTGATTGGTTTCTTCGGTTCCACAGGCTCCTGCTCTTTCAGCAGGGCGAGAGCGTCCTGCATGACCACACAGGAGCAATCCTTTTCATCCCTATATTGGCATCTGCGGCAATCCTCTAACTCTATGGTGTCAGGTGATTTGGTACAGCACTCTAGCCCTTTAATAACCTTCTTCCTGTCAAGCATCTTCGCTCGCATCCTCTGCATCAAGTTCCATTCTATCTCCAAAGAAAAATCGCTGTACTCCATCCGTCCAAACCCAGTGCTCAAAATCCTGTCCATACCAGCTATCCTCTGTCTTTTCTTTTGGTACAGCAATGATGCATGGCACACGTCTTGTTACCATATCATTCTTACACCATCTGCTATTCACGTGTCCTTCACACGGTTCAAGCACAAACGTATCAAACGGAAAGGCAATGTCTTTGTGACCGACGATAAATCGATCGTATACTTTTCCTGCATTATATTCATATGGCGCATCATTCCAATCGTCGCCATACCATTCTTGCAAGTCATCAGCGCCCAAATAAAAGCGCACTATATTGCCCTTTTTGGAAAAATCAATGATTTTCATGGTTCTGTCTCCCATTTGATTCTTTTAGCGTCAAGCTAGTGGTTCTGGGAATGGCATCCAATGGGTCACACGGTCAGGCACCCATATGACACCGAACTTATCATTCCAACGTTTGCGCCACCCATCATATGTTCCGATCGTTACATGCTTCGTCCCGTCACCTGCGAGAACGCATATGATGTAATCTTGCGCATCTTCTGGTACTCTATCTTCCACGTTGATCCATTGCGGCGCTTTCATGCCGACAGCCGCCCATTCTGTGATACTCTTGCCATCGTATACAGGCTCGTTGATAGCCGCCTCAACGCCTTTTTTAATGATGTTTTCAAAATCAAATTCAGCCATTTTTAACTCACCTCATACGGCTTTGGCATTGGCATCCACGCTATTATTGTTTTTCGTACAGGCCCAAAGGTGTGCTCATCACCTAAGTGCCAATGTCCTTTACCATTACCATCATCAAAATAGAATGTTGGTTCAACGTAACGCTCACCAGGCTTGTCATCGTATACATACATTGCCAGCACCTCAACATTTGTTGCAGGCAGTTTTTCTTTAACGCTAATCCAGTCACTTGCTGTTGGTATTGCATTAATTAATTCTTTTACATCTGCAATTGTTATTACAGGCTGAAGGCCAAGACCGGTCAAAACTGATATGCTATTGATACTACGTATTAGCTTATCTGCATCAATCAGCCGCATCTCCGTCTACCTCCACATCTGTGTATCACTTGTAATTATCAGGGCCGCGAGGAATCTCAGCCCAGAATAGTGGGTCACCAACCATCATATTGTAAGACATTGTACTCCACCAATTGCCGCTTATTAATACACCCATGTCTGGGACAAGAACATCTTTTATTTTTAGTAAGACAAGGACTTCCATGCTGTCATCAGGCAAGCGCTCCTCAACGCTAATCCAAAAATCTGGTTTCACGGTGGGAGTAGAATCTATGTCATCCATAATACGATGCCACATATTAAATGCTTCAACTTCTTCTGGCGAATCTGTCCAGTTTTCCGGACATTCACCAATGATTTCTTTTAGCGTGTCCGCATCAATTAGTCGCATCTCTACTCATCTCCTTCGGAGGCTCAAGCAGTAGTGGCATCCAAAATTCAGGGTATTCGAGCGTGTTTGAAACGCTCCACACGCCGCACGAAAGATGAACCCCAGCCTTCACATTCTTCCCATCCCAGATAAGGCACATTTGTCCAATCTTCGGCGTCCTGTCCTTTACGTTTATCCATTCTGCAACGGCGGGCGCATCCTCAACGAGGCACACCGGGTCGGACGGTCTGCCGACATACTCTTTTCTGTGTTTCATTTTCTCTAACAGCGCGTCAGCATCAATAAGTCTCATTTCTTCCACCTCTCTTCCCTCTCCTTCCTGGCCTTCCTGGCTTCTTTTTCATCTTTGCACATAGCGACAAACTCGTATACGCCGAAGCCGACCATTGCCAGAAAGAGCAGTAGGAAGATGCTGTAAAAAACAATCAGAATAATCATAAGCACGTCATTAATCATCGGCATTAATCTTTCGTACTAAAAGTCACGTTGTCCCCATATTGAATCTTATATACAGTTTCTTCAAGACTTCTCACGCGCTCAAAAAGCTACTGTAGGTTAACAATAAATAAGCCAAGACCAAAGAGTAGCGCACAAACACCAATTGCGGAAAAAATTACAAGAAATGTTTCCATATTTAGCCATCCCTCTCAGCAATTTTCTCTAGTGCCTTCATTAGATCTTCATCCTCGATGTAGAACAAATTATTATCCATAGGCACGCCGCCTAGTGTATTTACAACATTTACAAGCAGTTGCCCAAGCCGCCAATCTGGGACTTCGCGCCACACAGTCTCAATAAGTTTAAGCATCTTAGGAATGCGATTAATGTCCCTCATTATACTTCCTCTTTCTTTTCTCGTACCTTGACGAAACTAATCGTATCGCTCCGTACTAGTGAATATCCATCAGTAACTTGGAGCTCTTCTAGCATTTTTGGAGTAATAACATCAACAAATTGTACTTTATCCATTTCAAACGTTGCACGATTGCCATTGGTAAAATAAACTACAACTTCCTTCATAATATAACCTCCAATATTTTATAGTGCAAGATAACGGATTCGAACCGCTGACCCTTTGGATGTAAGCCAAATGCTCTACCAGCTGAGCTAATCTCGCACGCGCCGCAACTTTTTTAATTTTACATGTGGAGTTGCGGAACACACATGGCCGGTTTTGCGTTGATCGGACGCTTCTGCGGACCGGTCGCCCGCACTGGTCGGGATGGATGGACTTGAACCACCGGTCTTCGCCTTATCAGAGCGCTGCACTAAACCAACTGTGCTACATCCCGAAGCAGGAAGCGCTTATACACGCTCCCAGAAACTGTACCTACACTAGTAGGTCAGATATTACGGCCACTCGCCAAGCGGCATACCAAGATTAGCACGTTCAACGTTGGTGTTGAAGAACACGCCCTCAGTCGCAGGCCCAGTTAGTAGTTCATCAGCAATTGTCTCATAAAGTGTGCTAATAACACCATGGCAATCATTTAGATTATCCGCTGCAAACTGTACTACACAATTATTGAATACAACATATGTCGTTCCAATCCACTGATAACCTTCCTCGGCAGGGCAAACAGAATAGGCATACGCTGGGTTGCCCTTAAACGCTGTGTCAAAAAGTTCGACCTTGCTTGTAAAAACACGATTAGATGGAGTGCCATCTACCACAACCTTAAGCTTTACATGCCCGAAACCAATCTCATCAGGTAGAAGCTGTAGAAGTGCTGCAACCTTGTCGCCATTGTTACAGGCGAGCGTAATAGAAGGTTCTGTGCCGCCAAAGTTGCAGTTGCATGCAATCTGGGGATCACCATCAAATAGAGCTTCAAACTTACGAATAGTAATAGTCCAAGGGGGTAGAATCTTTAGTCTAGGTTCAGCCATTTATTTTCCTCCAGAGAAATAAACACAAAATGCGTTTTTTAACTGTTGCGCACAGATTAACGCTAACTGCTATGAAGCCTCAAGTATTGCTCCGCAACGTAACAATACCGTCATAAGCACACATTGCTGCTATATTTTATGTCTTTTTGGTCATAGCAGAAACCTCACCCAAACCAGTGTCCGCGCCACGTCGCCTACGGTTTTAGCCATTAAACTACTTGCTTAAGTAGACAGGGTGACAATCCTGTATCTCCATTTAGGCGGCGGATGCCAGTTCCGCCCTCAGACCGACTTAAGCAACGAACGAGTCGAACGTTCATCAGGCCGCCAATTAAAATTGGCTGGTTATAACGAGTCAATTCCCGTTTTACTTGGGTTGAAGTGGATCCAGAGGGATTTGAACCCTCAACCTCCTGCTTGCAAAGCAGGCCATCTACCATTGATATATGAACCCATTATAAAGAGCTGGATGTCGGACTTGAACCGAGAACCCTTTGATTACAAATCAAATGCTCTACCAATTGAGCTAATCCAGCAAATTACCACCTGGTAAGATCGGTTTCTTCAATGATACTGCGGCCGACCCGCTCAATGGTGGTTTGATAGTCTTCTTCTGGCCGGGCGAATAATGTAAATTCTTCTCTCACGATTTCCGCAATCTGAGAATGATTCATTCGCAGATTTTCATCTAAGCGTTCTGCTTCAGCACGCTTAATGTATGCAACAGTATCAGAAACTGCCTGTTCGAGAGTCTTGTCGTTTCTCATTTTCATTATTCTCCCACGATATTTTATTTTCTCTTTGTGTAAGAGCGCGATAACGGGCTCGAACCGTCAACGCAACCTTGGAAGGGTCGAATGTTACCATTACACTAATCGCGCATATAGTCTTTTAAGGTAAAGGCTTTCATCATAACCCCACATCTGCATTAATATTTATTTACTGCCAAGCTACATTTGGTCATCAAAGCACGAACGGGGGATAGAGGAGTTGAACCTCTCTAGCGCGGTTAACAGCCGCGTGCTAATCCGATTAGCGAATCCCCCAAATTTTTCTTACAAATATATTATAGTATATTTTGTAAGAAAAGTCAATATTGTGGCCCCTCTGGGATTCGAACCCAGACTACCTCCTTCAGAGGGATATAACGGTTTTCTTCACACGCATTGCTTTTGCATTGTGGTCCGGACTTTATCTTCATCTGTTCTAGATGCGCCGTGTAAAGTCTCTACACACGGATTTCTCCTTGCTCGGGGTTGGCAGTTAAGCTTTCTCCGAATTAGCGGCGTTTTCATTCATATGTCCCCATATGAAGCTCCAAATTAAGACTAGAGACCGGTGTTCTACCGTTGAACTAAGGGGCTACAATTGCACTTTACTTCGCTTCTTTATATACCGTTTTCCGCTAAGCCACATATCACTACTGAGCCGCCCGCTTGTTAAACCAAGCATACTCGTTCGCTTTCGCGGCGGATTTCGTGCCGGTGGTAGTTGAAGTGCTAAATCCGTGTTAACGGTCGTAGATTTTTGGGATTGCGCCCAGAAGCCAGGGCTTTAAAGGTGGCTCTGTAACACCTGTTAATTTTAGGCAGGATAAGCTGTGTCCAAAGTTATCCCAAGCCCATAATAAATTATATCATAATTTTTTTAATCTGTCAAATCATCGCTTTCCCGCGCCAGTTCTCGGCAATACTCGTCCCAAGTCTGTTCTTCTTCTTCATAATCAGCATCATATGCGTCATATGAATCATTCGTTACGAAATCATCCGGCATAGGAATCAGCTCCTTCTCTCAACCTTGCATATATATTATAGCAAAATTTTTATTAGAGGTCAAATTTTTAGATCAGATATTATATCCATGAAGCACTTTAGGTTCTTTTTCTCGAATATATTCCCCATTTTTCCATTCATAATATGCTCGAGCAGGACAAAATGGATACATGCCATATTCGGTTTCAATAATCATAGCCGCTGGATGCGCACCTTGTTCGTTTATGTCATATGAATTATTTCTAACACATTGTTCTGCATCTTTGAAATATTTATAATATCCTACGGTGTCATAATTAGGAAGTCTTGTGCCTGATGGAATTTGAAAAAATACAATAATTCGATAAAAATGATCCATTTAGAAATGCTCCTAGATTATAATATTGGCGGGGAACATCCCCGCCAAAGATTTCACCCAGCACGCTGGGTAGATGGTCGGAACTCTGGGACTTGAACCCAGGACTTGCGGTTTATAAGACCGCCACTCTAACCAACTGAGTTAAGTTCCGAAGTTTGGGTTATTGTTCCACTATCAACTACTTATATGGTCCTCTTACCAAAGCCCAAAATACTGACTACACTATGTGACGGGGTCGGTGGTCATAGTCCGCGATTCTGCGACTTCCCGCGCAGTGAGAGCATCCAACACTTCTCTCGTCTCCCGTTTTTCGTCAGCATATAGAAGGTTTTCCTCCGTGGAGAGGGATACCTACAACCCAAATGCATTGTAAGCTTTTTTATTGTACTCGCCCCAGAATTTCACTGAGGTCGCCGGCAGTAGTAGCTTTAACTACATCGGCAATGTGAGGATTCTTTATTTAGCTTACGGGCAAGGAGTGAAGAACACATTAAGCAATCTCTCCTATAAGCGGTGGCCTAATAATTTTATATCCCGGCCGGCGTCACAGCTCCGGTTTTCACCATGTTCCCAAAGATAAACTTTGGGTAAGGTTACAGTATAAATTTAATGTCCTCACTGCCTTGGACAAGTCGGGGAGACAAGATTTGAACTTGCGACCTGTCGATCCCAAATCGACCATTCTAGCCAAACTGAACTACTCCCCGTTGTTGTTCCATATAGCCTTATGAACGGAATTACCTTTGTTCCACATTACGTGGCGACCGTCATAAAACATCAGGTCTGGTCTTTGCTTATCCCCACTTCCCATTTCCGAAGTGTAGCGCACACTCTTCTACTGACTTCGAGTGAGAAACCGCAGCTTAGTTTTATATCCTTACTGTCTTGGATAATGGTGCCCCTGGCGGGATTTGAACCCGCGGCACACGGATTAAAAGTCCGTTGCGCTACCAACTGCGCCACAGGAGCCCATCCCTCACTGTCTATAAGTATTATATCAAAATTTTTTTCTAAAGTCAATTACTCATTCTCACGAAGAAAACCATGTAGTTCATCAGGAACAATTGAACTCTCAAGCTCATAAAAGAATAGTTCATAAACGTTCTCCGCGCCATAATACTGATAAATTTCATCCACAGTAGCTCCAATTGAAGTCTTAATTGCCGCAATACCATGTTCAGTGATGGCGTCTTTTGCATCTTCATCCCAATAACTAATCTTAAATCTGATCACTTTCAATTAGCTCCTTTACATCATTCCACTTAATTTTAACAATCACACGCTTACCACAACGGTCACGAAGCTCAATCATTGGTCGGCAAACAACGCCTTCCATTCCGCATTCCTTCTGCGCGACAATGGAAGTAGGATGCGTTGCGACATATCGAAGAGCATCGAACAGAGTTCCACGCCCAACAATCGGCACAACAGAAATAGAGAACGCTTCTGCGATCTTTACAACACTATCACGAGGCTGATAGTTTCCGCCAATCATCACATCGAACAGGATAAAACCAACACCATCAGGAATATAACAAGAGCCAACCTTCTGGATTCTATTACCATATCCTTCGCCAAAGAGAATAACATCTTTTTCTCCAAAAAGCTGCTCAAACATCTCTTCAGCCGCGGGCGTCTTGAAAATTTGCGTTAGCTTTTCCATAAGAAAGACTGGCATCTGTGCATTATCGGTGCGGCCACCAAATTCAACATGATAGCCGTCCCAATGTACACGAACGTTCGTACCATCGACCTTCTCAGTCCATTCCCAATCCATGTGAGAAAGATATTCAACAGTCTCATCACGAAACACGCCGTAACGAAGCTGATGCTTACCTTCGGTATCGCGCTCAAACATCGTCTCAATTTTATGGTACTTCTCCATAGTATGGCTCCTTTCTTTTCAACGGGGAGGGTGGGATTCGAACCCACGCCGCCGTGAGGCGCTGGCGACTTAGTAGGTCGCTCCCTTCGGCCACTTGGGTACCTCCCCACTGTCTATATTTATTATAGCTGATTTTCCCATTTTGGTCAAATAAAATCGCTCGTAAGAATTACTCATGATTAAACATTTGACTAAGCTTCCATTTTATCGCTTGTGAAACCACAAGGTCATAAACATCCACGGTTAAACATTCAATAATTTTCTTTCTTACGAGCAATTTTGCCGGGAACAATCGCGTATTGTCTCCGAGCGGCCGCAATTTTTACATCGCTGCGGCAAGCCATAGTACGCATGTTACATCTGCGTAAGACGAGCAAATAACGGATGTCTCAACGGCCCTCGATATAGCTGGATGCCCGCTATTATACTTTAACGGGTATAATAATCCGACTACAGGTTCCTTGCTACTCCGGAATAGCTTAACAAGAAGGGGTTTCTCGGTATTTGTAACGTCAATCTTCCTATCCACCTGTAATTCATGAATAAGAAACAACTCACGGTAAGATTTTTTTAGCTTGAACTGAACAAAACCTTACGAAAATTCGCTTCTTTAGAAGCATTGCAATCCATGTTCAAGCACAGATTACTTTCGGTATGAAGAGACTTAAACTCTCGTCACCATTATATAATGTGGTCTTTGCTCCAAACGACATACCGATGAAGGGGCTTTCGCCCCGTTTTTTACAGTAGAGAAAGTAGATTTGGTACATCAAACATATCAAATAGTGTAGGAATACCATCGGCAGAGCTGATAGAAGTGTGATATGTGCCATACTTCTTGCAGAACTCGGTTAGGGCGTCCCGATACTTCTGCTGCGCCGCTACCATAGCCTTGCGCAGAGCTTCAATTTCATCTGCCTTAGCCTTGCGGTCAGCCGCTTCCTTTGCCTTGGCCGCCTTCGCTTCAGCGGCCTTACGTTCGGCCAGAATCTTCTCACGATTTTCGGCTTCCTTGGCTTCAACTTCAGCCTTAGTTGCCTCTTCTACTGAATCATAGAAACGCTGTGTCTTGTCAGAATAAATACGAATCATAATAAGTTCCTCTCCTTATTTCTTGCGGTTCCTTTCCCGCATTTTTAGTGGATGGGAGAATCTCATCTCCCATTCACTAAAAGTATTATAACATAAATATTTGAAAAAGTCAATTTTTTTATGGAATCTCTTTCCACCCTGCCGGATAGGCTGTGGGAGACCATACATTATTGTCAATTAAAGATTCATAAACCTTTCCTTCAAACATAACTTTATCGCCAGTTTTGTATGCGTTATTTGCGCTTGGTTGCTCCCACTCTGGGATTGCATTCTCGTCTGGGATCAATACTTTTGCCCATAAACTGGCCGCCGCGATTGGATTCCAATCTTCCTGTGGAGTATGATCTTGTAGGCATTTGTACAAAATGCCTTCATATCTTACTCGTTCACCTGCTTTGTAGCCGTCAGCCTTAGTGGCAGTCCAATTTGGAAATAAATTTGTTGCTTCAAGTGCATCAGCATCATCAAGAGAAATTGCTGCTTTTTCTATAAAGGGGCGTAATTTACGTGCTAATTCAATTAATGTCATAGATTACTCCACCCCCAAAAGTATTTTAGTGGCAGCGAGTTCTTCCTCTAGACGTTGAGATTGCTATGCAAGCAATTGAATATATTCATCTTTTGTGTATTTAACATAATTATATTCATAACCGTTTACTTCATGCCCGTCTATCTCTGCATGGTATTGATGGATATTACTTGCAACATATACGTTATAATCTGTAATCTCTATTTCAGCTGGAGATGATTCGCTATGCACAATGCCATAATTAACCATTATTATCAACCTCCTGCTAATGCTTGCCATTTAGTATAATTTGCTTGATAAATAGAATCTTTGTGAGGAATGAACATTAACTTTGCACCACTTGAATTACCAGATTCATTAATACCCATATCGCATCCATAGTAGAACATACCAGCATTTTCTGCGCTGCCCCAACTACCGCCAGCCAAGCAAGAATTTACGCCATTTAGACTTGGTGAAGTCCATAGATTGTCACCAAAAGGTAACGCACTGTTGGCAAGGTTGCTAGAGCACTCAATCGGCATATAAACCCAGTCATAATCTGCTCCGCAATCTGCTAGCGCATAAATCCATGTATGTGCGGCTGGAAGGACAAATGGAAGCTGATCAAAATCTTCAGAATCTTCACTAAAATTATAGTTAAAATTCTTACATACATATGGATGGCCGCCATTAGATGCGCCATGACCGGAAATAAATGTTCCTCCAACATAACGCCAAATGTTACCCCATGGATTTTCTACTCCACGATAGCTAATCGCGCGCTTACCATCAACAGTGTAATCTTGTACATTACCACCCGCCTCATTTGTTGTTACTTCTGCTGCACCAGTTGCATTTCCAAGGATATTGGTAGAGCCAGTTAAGGATGTACAGTTTTTCCCGCTTACGCTTGTGATGTCAACAATGCCGCGCTCTAATGAGAATTGTCCGTTAGGTGAGCCAAATTCTGTCATCATAAGCATCTATTGTGCACTTTCTGCCGCAAGATTGGTGATGTGCCATCCAGCGCCACGATTGCGCGCGAGCTGTTCTGCGTTTGTCATGGTTAACCCGCTACCATAAACGCCTGTAATTGGTTTTGCGCCGGCAATAGAAGAAAGTTTATCGTTGGCATAATCAATAGTAAGCGCAGATGTTGTTGCATAAGCGGAGTCAGAAGCATCATATACACAGCCATCATATGCGGCAAGTAGCACATATTCTACTTCTTCTCCATCTTCATTTATAAATAGCGGATGGATTTTGAAATTTGGCCCTTGCTTTGTGGGTGTTAAGATTAATGCTTCCTTACGAATAGCTGTACCATTTGTAGAAGATGTAGACTTAATAATAACGCGAGAATAGTAGAATTTAGGTTGATATACCATAACCTAACCATTACTGCCATCTTCAGCGTAATTTGCGTCACCATAAAAGGCAGTAATTTGTCCGTTATCATCTACATTGCAACGCTTTCTGCCTCCAAACATTGGTAGCGCATCAAAGACTTCAGTTAATGAACCATCGGTTAGCGCATCCTGTGAACGAAGGGTAACTTTATTTTCATAGTCATTCTCTACGCCTACACTACCTTTCAAGTGATAAGAACCAGACTTTACTAAAGCCTCTATCAATTCTTCTTCTGTGGAGGATGCCGCAATTGGCTGTCCATCTGGGCCTACAATAATCAAATGGCCTTCATTATCCATACCAAGATTAATAGAACCAGTACCGCCTTCAATAACAAGATTATTGATACGCTGATTAATTGTGTTAGAAAGGTTAGTAATTGCAACATTAATTTCAGAAGATATTGCGTCTGTTACTGCCTTTTGCGTCATTGGTGCATCGGTATTCTGGCCTGTTTGTTTGTATAATTTTGTAGAAAAAAGTCCATCTTCTTCTCCATCTGGATAGACAATAAAATAATCTGTGCCGGTCGCGGATGTGCCATAATTGTGCGTTAATTCGTAGAAATAAATTTTCTTTATCTCTTCTTGAACCGCGGCTATGTCTATCTGTGGAGATTCCATAGAATCAATTGCGTTTTGCAAATCCTGCAATGCAGTCTGTACTTGTGTTACAGTTTGCTGCGCAAGTTCATTATTTGCTTGTGTTTCTTCAGTTATAGTTGTTATATTAGTTACTGCTGTTTGCGCGTTTGTTGCCGCAGCAGTAGCGTCCTTCGCTGCTTTGGCTGCCTTTGCAGCATATGTATCTATCTGGCCGGTTGAAGACAATGCGCGTCCTAATATAACATCAATTATATCAATCGCCATTATCCTTCACCACCGTTATCGCCCTCATCAGGAGTTGTTTCTTCTTCTTGGGAATTAAAGGCTGTAAGAATGTCTACCCATTGTTTATCACTACCAGCCATATAGACTTCAAGACCGACTTCACCCTTTAAAACCAAACAAATTGTACCTAAAGTAATGTATTGCGGATCAATATTAGCCATATCCGCCCGTGTGTCGCAAATGTGCTCGTATGTGACCACATTATCTAGTTGGCCGCGACGACTCATTATATTCATATCAATCACTTCCTTTTAGGTAATTAAAAAGGAGGGTTGCCCCTCCTATTATTGTTCTGCGGCGTTTGTTGTTAAGTTTAGATAAACCTCTACACGTTCGCCGCCATTAAATGCTTCTTGCATGGAAGTGATTTTACCAGCAAGATCGCCTAGTACATAAATAGTTTCACCAGCATCATTCTTAATTAGAATGTGGTTAATTCCCTGTGTCATTAGGGAGGTTAATGTTGCAATAGTGCTGCCATCTGGAATAATTTGCATATAAGCAGTACTGGAGATGTTGTTTGCGCCATCGAGTGTTGTCGTACGATTGTAAGAATTTAGAGTAAATGGCTTAGAAGAAAGTCCATTAAAAATTATTTGAGCCATAAAAAACACCTCTTTTATTTAGATAGTTGGATATACTATCTATTCTATATTTATGTGAGATTTATTCAATAAGAATCATTTAAATTATTTTATTTTTATCCAAATGCGTCCATCAACATTAATATTGTTGCTGCCCCATGTTTCATATGATGGGATTTCGCTTACTATTCCAACAATACAATCTGGATAGTCACGAATTTCTTCTCGTGTCATGATGTCTATTGTACCATTTGGTGCTGTGCAAACTGCTTGACCTGCGTGATATTCATTTCTATCACGATATGGATAGGCTAGAACTCGTCCAGCAACTGCAACTGGAGTCTTTGCATCATCAGTTTCGCCCATGATGTGACCCCAAGTGTCGGATACTACTTGTGCGCCAGGGAGTAAGCGTGCATTTGCGATGGATAGTGAGCCATCATCGTTATCGATTACTGTTTGGCCATATTTTACGTCTGGGTTGGTTTTACGGTATTCTGCGTAGTCATTCCAGACTGCGTTTTTAACTTGTATAGCCTCTAAAACGCCGTCTGTCGTGAGCTTCATTTGCTTATATCCACTGTTGGTATTAGTTGAATAGTTAGATGTTGGGCATGCTGTCCAACATAATGTATCATTTGTGTATAATCCTTCTTCCCATGAATATGTTGTTCCGACCATACTAATACACGCATTATAGTGATCAGCAGTAGTTTTACTCTACATTTTTAAAAGGGCTGCATCACGACCTTGTATCCAATTTGTATTAATACCATCACGAATAAAATTATAAGCATTTAATGTGGCTGTTCCGCCTAAACCGCTGTTATATGCACCCAAATTAGCGCCAAAATAGAAAATTCCATCATGAGCAGCAAAACCATCCCAATTATTATTAGAACGTTTAAACATATATCCTTCGCCAAAAGTATCAGCGAGATCCTTTGTGAAAATGCCATTAACATTCACAAGATCGCTGTTGTTCATATTGAGTCCATGTGATCCATCTGGCCCGGTATATAAATTTGTTCCAACGGTTAATTTTCCACTCGTAGAAATATCCCCAGTAAACGCACCGCCAGTTTTTGGGACAAATGCACTACCTTGTACTAATTGCCCAGAACCATTAACATAAACGCTAGTTGTACTACCGCCAATCGAACTTTCTGCTGGCGCGATATAAGGGAATTTATACCATCCTCCATATGTGCCATGCGTGCTGCCTTCATAACGTACCCATGTTTTTTGCGGATTACTACCACGGTAAATTTGCATACCAAATTGGCTTGTTGTATTGTTGTATCCACCAATTGTGTATACTGTGCCTCCGCAACTAATATTAGTTCCATTTGGTGTGTTTGACATTGTTTTTGCGGCAGTACTATTAATTATTCGTGTAATACCTATGCCTAGTGTATTAAGATCGGTTCCATTGTCTAATGCGGGAATTTTAGATGTGTCGCCACCATAGCTGAATATCATATCAGTAATCGGAGATAATTCTTTTGTATTTAAAATTTGATATGTTTTATTACTGGTTAAACCAGTGGTAACGACAGGTAATTGATATGTCTCATAGGTTGGACTTGGATCGTTGCCTGTTGTTTGAGCGTGACTAAGTGAATTAGCTACTGGACTATAAACCCTAAAGAAAAATCGTGGCGCATAATATGTTGTTCCTGCTTTATTTGACGCCCTAATTTGACAATATACTTGTCCCCATTTTTCATCAGAGCCAAAACTATATGAAGTTGAACTTGAGTTTTCAAGCGAACCAAAAGAAATATATGGCCATGGATTTTTGCCAGTGCTAATATTAACAAGATTGTCCTCGTCTGTCGCTTTAAATTTACCCTTATCGCCATGAAACGTAGTCGCATACATATTAGCCCATTTATTCGCACTGCTACCTATTGAACCGACATTATTTGCCTATGTGCTATTAACTGATGGAACAATTGTATGATCACTATTTATATACATACCGTTCTAGTTACCAATTGTTTGAGCATTAGATTCAATGCAAATATAAGTGTCTGCTAATAAATGCGCGCTTTCCTCGCCGCTGTTTTTCATGCGAGCTGAATAAAAACTCTATGCACTTTCTCCGCCACCCATTATTAAAGCTCCACCAGGATTAATAATAAAATTAAAGCCAGTTGAACCGGTAGCTTTATGATCTTGATATGCGCCAAACACAAATCTTTCATAAGTTTTTCCTGTTGTAGTGTCGTTAACCTAGAATTTAATTCTAGCCGGGATGTCATCGGATGTTGTGGTATCACTAGAAATCAAAAGTTCTCCTTTAATATCAGCATGGTTTGCAAACAAATCTCCCCATCTCATGGAAGATGTGCCAAGAGTTAATGCATCTGTTGCTGTTGGATAAAAAGATGTCGTTGTCATTCTCGCGCCATATGCAGTATTTATTGCGCCAGAGCCTGGCCTAAGCCAAATATCGCCAGTCCCATAAATTCCACTTCCACCACCCGGCGCAGTACCAATGTGCATTTTTACAGTACCATTCTCATCTACATAATTAATGCCATAATCAACATCAGATCCGCTTGTGCCAACACTTACGTTTAATAAATCTGTATTAAAGTTTTTATTCAAAATACTATTTACATAGAGCGTGTCAGTAATTCTAGCACTGCCCTAAATTAGTGTACACTTAAGCTACGCCATACTTTTCTCCTCCTTTAACGCTCTATGATTTGATTTCCAATCCACATGTTATTTTTTGTAGTTTTTGCAGAAGCATTGTTGAAATCTACGTTATCTATGCGCACGTATAAATCAATAGTGCCAGTGGAAATACAGTCATTTGTACCACTAGAAAAACCAGGAATACCGCCATTTGCCCAATCCGTTATAAAACAACCATAGTCGCCATACCAGTGTCCATCTGTCCCATCGTTAGTTGTTAAATAAGTTTTAGAATTATTTAATTTATAAATTCCGCCCCAATAACTATTAACTCCATCATCCGCGCGAATACGTGTAATTTTACTCGCTGTTGTTTCTGCAAAAGTGGCAGTTAATGGATTTGCTGTCTGTATCCATCGTGATACTCTTACTGTATCCAGATATGTTTTAGTAAATTTAGTCATTAATTCCCATTTATCTATATAATTACAAACTTCTACATTAAACCAACGATCTGCATCAATATAACATGATGTATCAAATGTATCACCTTGAGTAAAAGCTGCGCCATGTGGATTGCAATGGTGAAAAATATGAACCCAACAGCTACCGTCATCTTCTATATATAAATCAGGATCATATTTTAAAAAGGACATTCCATTATATTCTGAGAATGTATTACAATTTAGATTTCCTCGTCTATCAATGTCATTTTTCGCGCCTTCAAATAAATTAAATGGATGAATGTTATTATTTTTGTCTATTCTCATACTAGTATTATATAACATTTTTATATCTGAGTCAAGTAAACAAGTGCTGTAGATGCGCACATCATCTATAGAATAGTCACTTTGAATACCAAGCGCACCGTGTGAGGCGCTAGTATCATTCCATGCATTACCAATGTAGTGTGACGTAGCGGACGTTGCTGCATAGGTAGTATTTATTTTATCATCATTTTTTGTTGCTTTGAGTTCCCCATTTACATACATCTTTGCAATATGCGCATCCAAGTCCCAACTAATTGTATACATGTTCCATTCATTTAAATTCGGAGTATAACCAAAAGTATTGCTACAACAATCCATTGTAAGCCCTGCGCCGCCAGTGGAGCCAATAATTAAAAAGTCAGCAGTAACTCCAGTCCAGTTATAATTGCTAGCAAAATACGCATAATGCCGCCATCCAGTATTCGTACTATGTCTATTTATCCACATACTAAATGTACCTTGTGGTATTTTAGAAAAATCGCAGGTATTTGTGTCTTCATTTGGTAGACAAATGTCTATTGTAGTCGCAGTATCATGCGGCAGATATATACCACTTTTACCTCTTGCATTTGTTCCTGCACTAATTATAGTGCCTGTAATGCTATTTGGAATTTTATATCCTGCGTCATTTGAGATGCCTCCATTGTACAGACTTGCAATTGAATCATTAACGTGCGGCCGCCACGCAGTTGCTCCATCGCCTTCTTCTAGTTTGACCATTCTGATATCAATAGTTAAACCTTCAACTGCTGTTTCTGGCATGCAGTAAAATACGTCCGAGTGATTTGCTTTACTAGTATCTAATGCGCAACTATAAGAATAAAATTTCCATTCAGTGGATATGTCTATTATATTAGTCGTGGTCATGTATTCCTGATAAAAACGAATTTGACATGGCGCGCTAGCACGGATAAAAGCTGATAATGTATATGTTACTCCATTTTTTAAAGCAGTATAATCTGCTGGTGGATGGTGTATACCACCTTGCTTTCCGCTGATTAAACACTTTGCTCGCATAAAACTATATCCATTCTCTTCACAGTAAATTGGTGCTTGCCAGCCGCCACTATTTACCCAAGCACTCCAATTGCTTGTAACATTTTTTAGATGCGGCAAACCATTAAGAATTAAATTTGGACGACCGCAATTGGCTGTTTCAAATGTATAATGCAATAATAAACCTTGTGACAGTTCATGCGCTTCAACCGCGGAAATACAATGGTCATATATACGATAATCATTAAGATATCCTGCCATATAGTTTGCTGTTGGTGTAGACCCTGCTGCATTCGCTTGAGAACCGCCGATTAAAGAGTAATTGCTATTTACTGCGCTTGGCGTGCCTTTATTTCCAGAAGCTGCAAGAATTCCATTAATATAAATATATTTCTTTTCTGAGTCGCGGCAACAAACAACATGATACCATTTATTAGCAGCGGCGGATGGCAATGTGGCATTTAATGTGCTGCCGTCATCAAATCTAATAACTGTATTGCTTGAAACATAAAATATTGTAAATCCTGTTGCATTCGCTGCGTTGCGTTGGCTATAAAATGTAACATTGGAAGTAATGCTATCTAGCTTCATCCAAAAGGCTATTGTAAACTCATCTGTTGCTTGTAGTAGTGGTGGCAACCGCAAGAAACCTGTAGATGACCCAGGGAATCTTGCGTTGCTACCAAAATTGCCAGATGAGGCAAAAGTGACACCGCCGCCATTGGTTGCCGTAGCGTCACTAATGCCCTAATTATTTAAATTACCACGAAGTGGTAACCATAGTTTTAGACTCATATAATTACCACCTCGTATTAATTAAAAATAAAGTCTATACTATCATCAGCAGTGTTGTATTGCATATATGCGTGCTCATTTACTGTTTGCGCTGTTGCGTCGTCATTAACAGGTATAGATGTAAAGCTATAGCGAGAAGTTGTACCAATAGCATCGTTAGCTAAAATACCAAATGCATCTTGTGCTACTTTTGTATTGACTTGTAGATGGCCTTTGGTATTGATTCGTGCACGCTCAGTACCGCCTTGCTAGAATACTATTGCTTTAGTATTTGAACCAGAATTTAAATATAATAATTCATATGCAGAAACTGTGTTAATATATGCTGTTTTGAAGTAATTAGTATTTCTACCCAAATCAACTACACTAGTCAATCCTGCAAATAGTGCGCCAGCTGTAAGTTGATTGCTGTCATTTATTGTGCCAGTAATTAATAGTGGACATGTGCCAGTGCCAGCGAAATCTCCTACACTAAAAGCAAGGCTGCCACCTTTCGGTGCAGTAATATAGTTCCAACCTGTACGTGAGAACCTCAAGTGTCTAACTGCGTTTGTGTCTGTAATTGTAATTGTATCTGCCTAGATGCCTTTGGTATAAAGATTTTGCCATTTGTAAGTCGCAGATCCTAAGTCTTGTGTTTCTGTTGCGAGAGGTAATACTGTTCTTAAATAAGTATTTGAATCATCTGAATAAAACACCCACTATGCTAATGTTGTATCATAAATACCACGATTAACACCGGCAGTTCCAAATCCAAATTCAATAGAACGAGTTCCACGTGTAGCTCTGAACTCTCTACCAAGATTACGATCTGTATCAGAATTTACTCTTATGAAGTCGGAATTTGTTATTATTTGTTTATTAATTCCTGTAGACGCTGGGCCTGCAAGTAGACGTAAATAAACGTGTTCGGCTGTCGTGCCGGCGTTGTTGTAAGTGCGGAAAAAATAACTGTTATTTCCATTTGTTTCTATTAATGCTTCTTCGCGATATAGACGTTTTGTTAAATCGCCAGTTAAACCAGACGAATCTATTAATGTGCGGCCGCCATACCACAGGTCGGAAGAGGGATTTGCCATGCCGCGTGTTACATTGCTAATTGTCCAGTTAATTGGTATATCTAATGAACTATGACCAGCAAAAGTAGCATTGTTATTTGTATCTATTGATATAATATTTTTCGCCGCACCAGTACCGTGCGCGTGAGTATATAAACCGCGATTGCCTGCTGGCGTAGAGTATAGATACAAATCGCCGCCTGTTGTTTTAACTCCAACGTCACGTTCCACATTTGCGCTGTCGGTCCCAGAAAAAATATTACCTGCATTTGCTGTTATACTACCAGCTTCTAGTGTCATGTTATTATAGAATGTAGTTGTGCCTGTCTTGTCAAAGTGCGCGATATGTCTTATATTATCGGTAGATAAGTTGGCCGCATTCGTACTATTGCTAGAATAAAATTCAATATGTGCGTCTGCGCTAATATATGCGTTCTCATCATTATAACTAACTACTTTCGGGAACGCAGAACTACTCTCACCAGCGGAGAACCATACACAACCAGTACCGCTACCAATTAAAACACATCCATTATTTAACGCGCCAGAGCTTGTTGCGGCTTCATCTGTGCCAATAACACGTATTGCACTAATTGTTGCAGTACCATCGCCAGTTGTGTTTTTATATTTTGCCTAAAAGACTGTATATGGTTCGCCAGCAGTCATTGTTGTGGATGTACGATCTACGATGACATAATTCTAAATTGCGTCAAATATACCAAGTTTAGCATACAATGATTTGGATATGCTTGCGCCACCCAACACACGTAATGCGCCAGTATCTGCTGCTGTTGCGTCTGTATCGTTGTTTAATTTGAGATACGACCCAGCATCAAATTCTGCGTAAGCTGATGTGCGTGTATTGTTTACAGGGAACGGCGCGTAAAGACGCAAGCCATGGTAAACGTTAGTGTTATTATTTGGTTCAAGCACTAAATATTCCATACGATTTGACTCAGAATAAATACGCTAATCCAATAGGCCAAGTGTTGCACCATTTTGGTCAGTAAAAAATATACCCTATTGTGTAGCACTTGATGGCGCGACTGATTTATCTGCATCCATTTCTTTAAATAATATTCTTGGAGTATTACTTATTACATTAACATTTCCACTAAGTTTTGTTGTTCCTGTCACGGATAAATTATAATCTGTATCCAATGCATTTTGTCCAATAGTTAAATATGTTTTCGCAGTAAAACCGGTTGATGTAACATTAGTGCCAGATGATTGATTTGCAACAAAATGCCATGACGCAGAATTAGCAAATCCGTTATCAAATCTAGTAAATATAATGCTACCTTGCTGACCGCTATCATTAAACTGTAGCTATGGGCCTGCATCTCCAAATACAGGTGTTCCGTTTTCGGTGACACCATTTATTAATAAACCATCCTAATAAAAGTTTTTACCTGTAATCTGACTATGATTTAAATATGTGACATATGATTGATTTTTAATAATTCTTCCGCTAGTGCCGCTCCATACAGCCAATGCATTGTCTGTTGAGCTATCGGAAGAGCTTGTAACTGCTCCATCAATATTGGTTTGAATGATATTCCAATGAGCATTATTCGCAGTTGTACCATCGGTATTACATATAATCATATCACCGACTTCACACTAAATACCAGCATACTTTCCCGCCGTGCCTATCTTGTAAGTCCATCCTTGATAATGTGTAGTTGGTAAATCAGAATCAGCATTTATTACTCCTTTATAGAGCATTGCATCATTTGTTTTAAAAGCATTCATAACAAAAGCTGTAGTAGCAATTTGAGTGTTATTAGTACCATCTTCCGCGGTGGGCGCTGTCGGAGTACCTGTGAAAGCTGGAGATGCAAGTCGTGCTATCGCTGTATCTATGTAAGCTGATTCAATTACAGAAGCGTTCCAAGTACCAGTAGTAATTGTACCAAGAACTGATAAATTACTGCTAGTACCATTATACGCGCCATTCCAATATGCCATAAAACTCATGTCTGGAATTTTAGTTCTATTTGCCGTTGTGCTCCATCCAGTGTCATCAGTCGTACTTAAGGTATATATACCGCGTAATGTAGTTTCTCCTGCAGCTCCATTACTTACTAATATCTAACCAGATGCAATGGATGATGGACGCGCCCATGCATAAGATTTATAATTTGCATCTGTTATTAATTGTTGCCAATCAACATTTGCAAGTGTAACATTTGCTGCCTATTTTCCACGAATAAACCAACCCTATGAGTTACTACCGCCAAGCTACATCATTACGTTTTCTGTTTGCAAGCTTAACATTGGATAATAATCGGCGGCTGGCGGTCTTGTGCCAGTTTGCCCGCTCACTTCAGAAGCTTTGCGTATTTCATAAATACCATTAATTTTTTTGCCATCATACTATGGATTATCATAATTTGGCGATGTGCCAATCTATGAACGTGTATATCCATGCATTAAAGTATTATCAGAATTATGCGTATGTGTTTCAGGCGTAAACGTATCTGGCACACCACTCAAATCACTCCAATTAACCTATGCCCATGCGCCAGTATCTTTTAAGAATTTTTTTGCGGTTGTAGTAACCGTTCCTAAAGCTGATTTAACTGTTGCAGCAGTAACATGCGTACCATGAGACGCTAATGCAAAATAAGAGTCAGCATGATAAGCGCTTGCTCCTAATTTAGTGCCAGCAGTAATCACACCATCACTATTAATATAAATTGGTGTGTCTACAGCGCCAGTAGCCATCTGTGGCAAAATAATTTTACCTGCCTCATCTATTTGAACTGCAATGTTATCATCAGATTTATGTGCAATTAGCTATAAATAATTCTCATTATTTCCAGTATAGCCTGTCCCTTTATATAATAATTTATAATGATTAGATGTAGTTGTTGCCGCGGCGGCAGCGCCATGTCCTGCTTCCCATAAAATGATATCCAAATTATTAGAAAGCATAGTAATCATAGGTTCAGTACTTGCAGCATCATAATAACGGCGAATATTGCCCGTCATTGCTCCGCCACTTAATGGTAAATAACCGCCAGTAACTGCAGGAGCTGCGCCAACCTACGCCGCTGTTGGCGTGCTCCATCCTCCTTTCTAATTAAGCCATTTTGTAGTGGAACCAGATGAAGTATTTAATCCACTTATACTAATGGTACGTTCCCCAGTATTTGTAATTGCTGTATTATCTGTATCTAATGTTATACCGGCGCCCGCTTTTAATGTAATGGATGTAACACCAGAAGATTTTACATATCCAGAATCATTAGTTAATTGGCTTACTTTAGTTGGTATATCACCTGTTAATGCAATAATACCAGTTTTATCTGGTAATGTTAAAGTCTAATTGTCACTAAATGCAGATGTAACTATATTCATATATTTTCCATTTTTATTACGTATGGTTAAGCCACCACTGGTAGAGCCACTGCCAACAGCTAAATATGAATCTGTTGTATTTTCATATAAATATAGTCTATCGCTGTTATTTAATTTTTGATTACCAGTAGTAGTGCTTACACTATAAGTTAAATAATAAATCTTATTTCCAGATGAGGGCAATGAAGTATTCGTTATGTTTACTTCGGCATCTAAATCCCCAACTAATACCCAATTTGTACCGTCGTATGTTAAATTATAAATATGATTAGCTTTTAATACTTTTTCCGCGATAGCTGCATTATTATAATAAATATTTTTCGCTGTTGTATTATTAATGCTTAATGTAGCAGATGCTGCATTGGTAGTCGGAATCTTTAAATTAATCATGACGCCTTCTACCAATTCAAAAGTACTGATCGCTGCAGTGTACGCGGCAGCAGTGCCGCCTGCAGCAGTGTATAATGTTGGCTCTACTAAATGAGTTCCTACATTATCTACTACTTTATTTACATAACCCATTTAGTTCACCCCACTTAAGTTGTTACAGCTACTACTCCTGTGCTTACAGATGTAGTACTATAAGTAATAGATTTCATATATAATATACCGTTTTCAACCACTCCAACAGCAGTAGCGGTACTTGGAGTCTCAGTGTTGGTTGTTCCATTAGCTGTATATGCTAATGTTAAATTAGTTAATGCATTTGCGCTACCTGCAGAAGTAAATTGAGTATCAGTACTAGTAATAATAATATTTGCGCTTGCATCTGTAGTAACTAAAGTCGCGCCAGCACCACTAATTTTATGCGTAGAACGAGCAGTGCTATTTTCAAATAAACGTAAATAAACATTATTATTAGATAATATGGTTGAAGTATTATTTGTACCATTTGCAGATGTAACATACAAATAAGAAGTATAATGCTGCGCATCTGCCCACTCTGGAGCAGTCCCAGTCGCGTTCATGGTTAATACTTTATTAGCATTAGCAGCCCCGCCAGCAGCTAAAACATTATAGGCGTTAGTGCTGCTACCATATAAAATACCGCCGGCAGATGGCGCTTCAATAGTGAAACCACTACTCTTTACTTTACCAGCAGCACCATCAGCAATCAATAATTCGCCAGATGTAAGCGAATTAGAGCCCATAAATAATGAACCATCAATATTGGTCTAAGCAACTGTCCAATGGCTGTCATTTGCAGAAGTGCCATCCGTAGTACAAATTAATAAGTCGCCAACCTCACATTTATACCCAGCATAATTGCCGGCTGCGGTAATTCTATATGTATCACCTGCTTGATGTGTTGATGGAATTGTTGCTGGATCACTTATTGTTCCCTTAAACTACATGGCATCATTCGCGGCTAATTTGCTATTGATTGCCGCCGCGACGAATGCAGTAGTAGCAATATTAGTAGAACTATCTGTTGCGTCTACTACTGTTGGAGCAGTAGGTGTGCCTGTAAAATCTGGTGAATCTAATCGTGCGATTGTACCAGGAACATCTGTATCAAGTAAACTTCTAAAAGTTCCAGTATTATCTAAAAATGTACCATCAGCGATGCTTCCTAAAGTCGCTCCTGTAGTAACTAATGAATTATTATCTGTAACAACTATTCTATTTGGAGAATTATTTATTTTACCTTCATTGGTTATATTACCTAAAGATAAATTCTTTAATTGATTCATATCAATTGTAATGTTACTTGTATCAATCTATGCACTATTAATAACCCAATTTGTAGTACCATCATATGTGAAACTAATAATTGAATTCGCATTCCATAATAATGAACCATTAGGATTTGTAATTGGTTTCGCCTCGGTACTACCAACTTTTAGCGTTACTCCAGTTGATATTGTATTTGCCGTGGTAAATAATATATGCACGGTAACTCCTGTAGCAAGCGAATTAAATCCATCTAATAACGCAACTTTTGCTGCTTCTGTAGCTATTGTATTACTTGCGCCAAACAATGTAGAGCCAATAGCATGTGTATTCGCACCTATATTTACCTATCCAATATAACTCCCTACTGCCATTCTTAATTCACCTCACTTATATCTGTGACCACATTTAATGTTCCCAGTTTAAGTATAGGCGCGGCTCCATTCTCAATAACTAAATTATTATTGGTTACCGTCGCGGTGGTCATTACTCCTGGGTCCCAACTATTTATTGTTTGAATCTATGTTTTTGTTGGTTTATATTTAAAGTTAGATAATTGTGTAAAGCCAGTATTAGGTTTATAACAATATATCACATTCTTATCTAAATCAACATACAATTTATGTTCCTATCCCATAGAAGGGAAAGAATATCTATTTGCTCCTGTAACTATCACGTCAGCTAAGATTTCACCATCAATTGTCCCCGCGTCAATAAAAGGCAATGCCAAAACATTCTGCATTCCGTCTCCGACCTTTAAACGAGAAAAAGGGTGAGCATCATCACTTGAAAAAATGATGAGCTCACCCAAAAGAGGCACAAAAGAAGTGCCAGAATCTTTAAGACCATCCCTGTGGTCTGTTCTAAGGACAGACTATCTCCAATGTAGCTCAGTATCATTTTTCAACTGAATGCGTGTATTTATGGTTTTCGCAGCCATATATAACACCTCCTTGGCATCATTTTCAGCCAAGATCTTGAATATTTACTGTACTTGAACCGCAGTTCAATACAATATATGAATTTGCGTTCTGCAAAATATCTTCTATATTTCCAGTCGCAGCGATACGAGCTAACTTTAATTTTTTCGACGTACTATCAATATCTACATCTTCAGTTTCATTTGGATTTGTTTCTTTAGGAATAATCGCTCCTTTAAGTACCTGTAATTTAAGCGCGGCCTCGTCGATAGTGATTCGGACTTCTTTATCCTTATTTGGAGCAAATTCAATGTCATTAAAATAAATACGTTCAATTTTATTTTCATGTTCTGCATGGTCTGGGATTGTGATAGCTACTATTTTAGAACTATCAGGCGAAATTGGTGTACCATTAACTGTTATGCCCTCAACAGTATTAACTTGTGCACCTTCAGCGATACCAGCCAATTTTGTTTGTTCTTCTTCGGTGTATGGTATTAATTCTATATTAATTGATTTTGGTAATGTTTTAACAGTTTTTATTGCTATTTCTTCTTCATTTAAAAAAATGTGTTCAATAGCATTTACCTGTGCATTATTTTCAATACCACGAAGTTTTTCCTCTTCTTCAGGTGTAAGTGAACTAAGTCGTATAGCAAGTGAATTAGGTTTACCATCAATGGTAATTGGAGTCGCTTCGGTGCCGTTTATATAAATATGCTCAATAAGATTGCGCTAAGCATTATCCTCAATGTCATCAAGTTTTTGTTTGTATTCGGTAGTGAAGTCGTTGGTAGAGAGTGACTTGCCTTCCACTTTATCAACTTTTGCGTTGAGTAAATCTGATAAACTAGCAATCTTACTAATGGCAATATTAGCGTCATCGGCAATATCAGCATTAGTAATTGAGCCCTTAATAGCATAAGAGCCTTCATCACCCAAAAGGCGCCAGTATCCTCCAGTCCAAACATACTCTTCTTTATTACTACCTAAGATTACATCGCCTGGCTCCGCTTTTGAAAAATTATAATCATTAATTCGCGGATTAACAGAAGAACCATTAATAATTTGAACAGTAGCCTCTCCTTTAAAGTGCATTGCTCCCGTAAGGCCGCTAGTTGCAGAATCTACATACTATTTTACTAAATAATTTGGAACTAAATTATAATTATTTTCAATAGATTCTGCTATTGGAATCGTTTTTATTTCATTCCCGTTACCAACTAAGACTTCATTTTCATTAAATGTTGCTTTACCAGTGCCACCTTGTTCAACGCTCACAATGCCCTTAATATTATTAAACGATGGTTGCGCGCGTGTTACTGAAACAATACCATTAGATTCCGATACGGACGTTACAAACTAATTTGGCTATTCTGTGTCATTATAATTTAATTGTCCTAAGAAAAATCTAATCTAATCTGCGTTTAAAGAAACTAAATTTGCGTATTCTTCTACATAATTTTCTCCAATCCAATTTAATAAACGCTATATATCGCTTAAATCAATATATGAACTGGTGTCAATTATCCAATCGTTGTCAGTAGAAGTTTCTTTATATCGTAAATAATATCTATTGATATTATCACCAGTGCCTTGTACAAGCGAATAGATGCGTGGACTAATATTTACGTCTACATCACCATTAATATAATTTTCAATATAGTTCTATAAACCTTGTATTTCTTGTGCGCTATAAGATGGCTTAGTAGATGATTTCGCCCATTCATAAACATCCGCCGCGACAGCCTATACCCATGGTAGTTCATAGAAATAATGACGACCATCACCAATTTTAATACCAATAGCTGGTGGAGTATTATCTGGCTAACTATTAGATAAATTTTCTATTATTCTAGTTGGCGTTGGAAATACAGCAATCGCTGCCTCCCCTTTTAGCAAAATAACCGAACTGCTCATCCAATTCTAATAAGTATCGTAGCGTAATAATATGCGTGCTTCGATCTGATGTTCCTCCGCCATTTACGCCACCTCCTTATTAAGCACTGCCGCCATATATAATAAACGTATCTCCTGTAGGAACATAAAGTTTTGTTGTTGGGACTCCATTAAAAGTAATAAATCC
>OCVV012873133.1_pt1 | contig 58984 bp, 48 predicted proteins | sample 1539721 | NCBI WGS metagenome assembly OCVV01 (sample SAMN02144230, study PRJEB22623) | gut metagenome | biome: sheep rumen | host: Ovis aries | place: New Zealand
ATTTCCCCTCGGCTAACAACGCATCGTGATTGTTCCGGCGCAATTGCGAGTGTCGTTCTAAGTAGTTCAGTTAGTGGGAAGTTTTAATTAATAATAATGCCCCGGCGTCTGCCGGGGCATTAAGGTGAGGGGGAGATAGTATTGTGTGTCCTACACACTATCTATATGTTCTATATTATCACACAAAAAATTTAAATGTTGTATTTTTTTAGGAACTTTCCTCAGCCCATGACCTGCTCTACCCAGGCTCTCAGCTCCTCTGCAGATGCGTCTGCCGGAAATCTCTTTCCCTCAAGCAGTCTGGCGCCAAGGGCGGAACCGCCCAGCTCGGCATTCGTCCTGCCCATACCACTGGAGCCGGAGGTAGCAAAAGGAACTATGGTCATGCCCCTTAAGTCATACTGCTCCAGAAAGGTGCATACGATAGTGGGCGCAACATACCACCATATAGGGAAGCCCAGAAATATCGTATCGTACTGATCAATATGCTCAACGGAATTTGCCACAGCGGGGCGTATGCTTTTGTCGTTCATCTCCACGCTGCTTCTGCTTCCCCTGTCCTGCCAGTTCAGGTCAGCCTTTGTGTACGGCTCCTCGGGGATTATTTCATGAAGATCTGCATTTATGGCCTCAGCCAGCCTTGATGCCAGCTTTCTCGTGACACCGCTTGCGGAAAAGAAGGCCACAAGCTTTTTGCTTCCGCGTTTCAGATCCGGAATGCTCTTTCCTATTTCTTCCGCATGCTCCTTCAGGTACTCCAGTTCCCTCGTATATTCTTCCTCAGTAATCTCGCCCATTTTGAAACACATTTCCAGGGTGTCCCGGTCATTAAGGATCAGATCGCCGTTTTCGTCTCTCCTGTAAAGATAATGCTCACCCTCGAAAACATCTCCGGGCCAGGTATCATCTGTGTTGACAGTTATACCATGCGTCTTTTTTTCTTCAGCCATACCGCTTCCTTTCCCGGCATCAGGAATCCTAACAGGCTCCTGTTCTCCGTATGTCAAATAAAAATAAACCCTACTGCGATTTTATTCTACCACCAATTCTTTATCTGTCACAACACCCGTGCGCTATAACGCTCAGCGACCGTATCCGTCCGGGTTCATCTGCTGCCATTTCCAGCTGTCGGCGCACATCTCAAGTATGCCGTTTTCAGCTTTCCAGCCCAGCTCCCGCTCTGCTTTTGAAGCATCAGCGTAGTTTGCAGCTATATCACCGGGGCGCCTGGGATCTATCTGATAAGGAATCTTAATTCCTGTGGCCTTTTCAAAATTTTCCACGATTTCCAGCACACTGTATCCCCTTCCGGTCCCCAAATTATATATGTAAAGACCGCCATTTTCATCGAATTTCTTTAATGCCTTTACATGTCCTTTCGCAAGATCCACCACGTGTATATAATCCCTTACGCCTGTTCCGTCAGGTGTGGGATAATCATTTCCGAAAACATGGAGTTTTTCCAGCTTTCCCACGGCCACCTGGGTGATATAGGGCATAAGATTATTTGGGATACCATTGGGGTCCTCACCTATCTTTCCACTCTTGTGAGCACCTATGGGATTGAAATACCTGAGCAGCACAATGCTCCACTCCGGATCGGCAGCCTGAATGTCCGTAAGTATAGTCTCCTGCATGGATTTAGTGGAACCGTATGGGTTTGTGCAGGGTTTCTTAGGGCTTTCCTCTGTCACCGGCACCACATCCGGATCCCCGTAAACAGTTGAGGATGATGAAAAGATAAGATTTTTAACGCCATGCTTTCTCATTACATCCAGCAGAACCAATGTACCGTGTATATTATTATCATAATACTCCCAGGGAAGCCTTACCGACTCACCCACAGCCTTTTTCCCTGCAAAATGTATGCAGCCGCTTATCTCCGGCTCTTTATTGAATACTTCCTCCAGTCCTTCCCTGTCCCTTATATCTTTTTCATAAAATTTAACCGGCCTTCCGGTTATCTCTTCTACCTTATCCAGAGCCGCTTTTGTGGAATTATCCAGATTATCCACTACGACTACATCTTCGCCGGCCTGCTGCAGCTCCACCACTGTGTGGCTTCCTATAAATCCGCATCCTCCGGTCACAAGTATTGACATAAGCCTTCCCTCCGTTGTCCTTTTTTTACTGTTCAGAACCTGTCAGTCCGTTATCAATCACCTTGCCCCAGCCTGACCGGTCTATTCCTTTTTCACTTATACAATGTATTTTTGATTATCATTATTGCAGAAATTTTCGTCTATATATTCATTATTTCCCTGTATGCTTTTCGATCTGTTCATTCAGGTATACCGCCAGTTCTTCCTGGGGCACATCATAGTATTCGGTGAAAGCATGCTTTTCACCGTTTATCTTGATGCCCAGCATTTTCTCAAAGGGGATATTCTCCGTAGACCTGAGCAGATTATTTTCCACATTGGGATTTGTTTTCTTAAGCTCCGCTATCAGCTGCTTTACAGCCAGCCGCTTTGAGCCGCCCTCACCCTCCGGCCTGCAGGTCGTGCAGGTATCGGTAAAATGACAGGCACACTGTATGAAATGCAGGCCGTTATAGTCCCGCCATCTCTTTATATCATCCTCCCTGACCAGATAGAGAGGTCTTATCAGCTCCATGCCTTCAAAATTTGTGCTGTGAAGCTTTGGCATCATTGCCTGAAACTGCCCGCTGTAAAGCATACCCATAAGCACGGTTTCTATCACGTCATCAAAATGATGCCCAAGTGCTATCTTGTTGCAGCCAAGCTCCTTTGCCTTGCTGTACAGGTAGCCTCTCCGCATCCTTGCACACAGATAGCAGGGGGATTTTTCCACACTGTATACTGCGTCAAAGATATTTGTCTCAAATATGGTCAGAGGTATTCCCATGAGCTTTGCATTGCTCTCAATGACCTTGCGGTTTACTTCGCTGTATCCCGGATCCATACACAGGAAAACTACCTCAAAAGGAAACTTATGATGCTTCTGCAGTTCCTTGAAAAGCATGGCCATGCACATAGAATCTTTTCCGCCTGATATGCACACAGCTATCCTGTCACCGGGCTGTACCAGTTCGTAATTAACTATGCCCTTGGTAAATCTGGAAAAAAGATCCTTTTTAAAAGTTTTGGTAATGCTCTCTTCTATGCCGATGCGCCTTGCATCATCCCCGGCAGCGCCGGATGCCAGCCGGTAAACGTATGCTCCGTAGCCCCCCTCCAGATTATAGGCGTCATATCCTGCTTCACGCATCAGATCAACGGCATCCGCACTTATCCTTCCGAAACGGCAGAGTACTACTAACTTCCTTCCGGAGGATACTATTTCAGAGAGCTTCAGTCCGGATCCCCCCGATGCTTCGCTTGAAATGTCATTCGAAACCTTATCTTCACAAAAGGCCTCCACTTGTTCCGGTGTAAAAAAATAAGCCCCTTCGATATGATCCTTGTCAAATGCTTCCCTGTCCCGAAGGTCGATCACATAATACTCTTCGGCGGCCATTTTTATTAATTCTTCTGCGGTGATACTTGCACTCATAAATCTTTTACTCCTGTTTCGGTACTGCCCTATGCCTTAATAAACATTTTATAAACTCAGCATATCCTGGGCAGACCTTCGCCCTTAAGTATATCCATGTTACGTTCGCCGCCTATGCGCGTCCTCATTATGAGTTTTCCCGCACGTTTTTCTTCAGCCTTTACTTCACCTATTACTGCTGCCTCAGAGCCATAGGCACTGCTCCTAATAAGTTCAAGCGCTTTATCAGCATATTCCCCGGGCAGGATCAGGGCAAGCTTGCCCTCATTTCCCATATATGCAGGATCTATGCCCATCAGTTTTGCAAAATCCCTAACCGCATCTGTTACCGGGATTTTTTCTTCTTCTATATAAAAAGCTTTTCCGCTGCTCTCAGCCAGTTCCTTTAACACCGTACCAAGACCACCCCTTGTGATATCCCGCATGGTATGAATGGGGATTCCCGAATCCATAAGCTTCCCTGTCATCTCCGTAAGCGGAGCATTATCACTTTTTATATCGGTATCTATATTCAGCCTGTGCGCCATTATCGCCGCGTGGTGGTCGCCCATGGTACCTGACACTATTATCACATCCCCGGCTTCAGCATTTGCAGCCGATATATCCGGCACGGTCTCTCCCTCAAAAAGCCCTACTCCTGAGGTATTGATATACATACCACCGTTTCCGCCGACTACTTTGGTATCTCCTGCCACTATGTGTACACCCGCCTCCTTTGCCGTATCCGCCAGAGATTCCACACATCTTTTAAGGAGGCTTATGTCAAGTCCTTCTTCCAATATAAAGCCACAGGTTATATACTTTGGAACAGCTCCGCGCATAAGCAGATCGTTAACAGTCCCGCATATACACAGCCTGCCTATATCCCCACCGTTAAACTCAAGAGGCGTCACTACAAAGCTGTCCGTAGTCACGGCTATCCTTCTGCTCCCCGGCACTACTGCACTGTCCTCCATTGCAAGCAGAGTCTCATTTGCAAAAGCCGGCGCAAAAATCCCGTCTATTAATTTCTTTGTATCACTCCCCCCGCTTCCATGAGCAGTCGTTATTACTTCCGGCATATCTATCTCCAGTCTGTCGTTTACTTCATATTTATATTCTATACTAAAACTTCCCACTTGTTATATACCACGAACTTCCTCACACCGATATCTTGCCCGCGGTGGGAGAAAAGTACCGGAGGCGCCAACCTCAATAGAGCGTAGTGGAGACTAAGCCCTACGGATATGGGTAGAATTGTGGGAACGCGAAGCGCGAAACAATCCGTGTGGATCAAATTGTCCATGGTCGGTCACTTTCAACGCATAAAATATTATATCAGCAAGCCCCAACAAATTAAAGCACGGCAGTTTCCGTTTGGAATAAAAAATGATACAATGTCATAAAAGGCAGGTGGGTTACATGGAAAACAAGAATTCTGATCATCCCGATATAAAAAATAACAATTCATCAAAGTCAGCTATGCCTGATATAAAAACTCATCTGTACCGTTCGGATCTTTTCACCGGAAAAACTCCGGATATCAGGGACATCCGCAAAATGATGCCGGGACAACGCTTGCTTAAAATGAAAGAGACTACCGACACCGACAGAAGCCTGAACAAATTCATGGAAGAAACTCCGGACAACTGAATACGATATCGAATTTCCATAAAGATACGAGGTATTCTCCCGACTGTGCTGAAAAATTTAAAAAACTACAAGTTGTCATACATTCCCGGTGACATATTCATCGGAATAATAATCGCCTTTATTTCCATTCCCATATCCATGGGATATGCAATGATAGCCGGACTTCCTCCTGTGTACGGATTATACGGTTCCGTGCTTCCCATACTTTTATTCGGACTCATCACTTCTTCTCCCGGCTTTGTATTCGGAGTAGATGCTGCCCCTGCGGCACTTACAGGAGCATTGGTATATTCCCTCGGGCTTACCGCATTTTCCGAAGAAGCCATAAGTCTCATCCCTGCACTGACGATATGTGTCACTTTCTGGCTGGGACTCTTTATGATATTCAGGGCCGATCGCCTCACCCGCTTTGTTTCCTCTCCTGTAATGGGAGGCTTTATATCAGGTATCGGCTGCGAGATAATCCTTATGCAGGTGCCAAAGCTTTTCGGCGGAGATGCACTGCGCGGGGAACTCTTTGAACTCGTGCCGGAAATAATACACTCTGCCCGGACAAATTTTAATCTCCTGTCTTTTATCCTCGGCCTGTCTACCGTAGTGATAATACTTATTTTCAAAAAGATATCTCCCCGAATTCCCATGACAGTGATAATGATGATAATCGGTGCAGTTCTGGGAAAGTTCACACCGATCGCAGACCACGGCGTCAGGCTTTTAGACACCCCTAAGCCCGGACTCATGCACCTGACATTCCCTAATCTCACATGGCTTTTCTCACATCCTAAAGAAATGATCACTACATCCCTCGTGATAGCGATTGTTGTCACAGCAGAAACACTGCTTGCCACACAGAATTTTGCAATGAAGAACGGCCAGCAGATAAACGGAAGACAGGAACTCTTAGCATATACCGCAGGAATGTTTGGTGCCGCCCTTTCAGGATGCTGCCCGGTCAACGGTTCTGTCTCCAGAAGCGGCATCGCGGATCAGTATAAAGTCCGTTCCCAGATAATGTCCCTTGTTGCCTCCATAACCATGGTGCTCATTCTTCTGGTTGGCACCCCCTTCATAGGCTGGCTTCCGGTTCCCATATTGACAGCCATAGTCATATCCGCACTTATCGGAATACTTGAGATATCGCTTGCCGTAAAGCTCTACAAGGCAGACAGGATCGAATTCTTTATTTTTATGGCTGTACTCATGACCGTACTCATCCTCGGTACTGTGTACGGGGTATTTGCCGGAGTCATCCTGTCATTCGTAATCTATATTATCAGAGCATCCAAGCCCGCAAGAAGCTTCCTCGGATGCATCCCGGGACAGGAGGGATTCTTCCCCATAGACCGTTACAAAGATGTCCGCCCCATAAAGGGTGTAGTCATTTACAGGTTCATGTCACCCCTCTTTTTTGCAAATGCAGGAATTTTAACTTCGGATCTTGAAAAAGCTGTTGGAAACGGCACTAAGGTAGTGATAGTGGATGCAGGCAGCATAAGCAGCATAGATATCACCGCCGCAGAATATATTTTAAAGCTTTATGTAAATTTTAAGAAGAAAGGTATCCGTTTCTTTCTGACAGAACATGACGGGAAGATAAATGATGAACTTCACGAGTTTGGGTGCGGAGTGCTTCTTTCAGAATGGGCTGTTCTACCTCGTATAGAACAAGCTCTCAAAATATGTGGTTACAGTTATCCCTACATATATGAACGAAACGCAGATGACATCGCCAGGGAATTACAGAATGAAATTGCGGAAAGCAACCTTCAGTCAAGCGAATCGGACCTTCAGTCCGGTAATGCCCGCAGGGTACTGGCACAGTTTGAGTGGGCTTTCGGAAAGGATGCCGAAAACCGGATGCAGGAACTGGCAATCGACTTTTCCAGAAAACTGCTTGAAAGCGAATGGGATGAAAAGGACCATATATTGAATGAACTGATACCATCATGGGGAATACTTGATGAAGAGCAATTTCTCGATATCGTGGAAATGCAGCTTGCCGTCTATGATACGGAACACAGTACCACTCATATTGACAACTCCGATAAGTATGGTATTCAGAATAATGATCAGTCCGGCACTTCCACAGATACAGAATCCGATAAAGATGATGATCCTGCCAATAATATTGAAAACATAAAGGAAGCCCTGGTACGCTACCACGCGGATCTGGACCGCAGACTGGCGGAATCAGACAGCACTCTGATCAATGACGTGGTAAGAGCCAGAAGACGCAGGGAATTATATTTCAAGAAACATAATCCTAAAGCATATGAGATATACCGTGCCGAAAGACATGAACACAGAAATCTCCTGCGTGAAAAGTACCCAAAGCTCCTCGCAAAGATAGACGAGATCCGTGCAGATGAAGACTCAAAGCATAAATGACCGTATCACATGGTCTTCTTTACAAAAGGTATCCTCCTGAAAAGCCAAACCGGTATGAAAGATATCAGGTAAACTATCAGTATCCATAAAAGTGACGGAAAGATCTTTGCCGGTCCTGTTATACTTCCGAATATCATATACTCAAGGTCATCAAATATCTTTATGCGGTCAAGCACCGCAGGAAATACAAGGTATACGCCAAGTGTGCACCCGCCTATGGAAGCAAGCACTTTTTTAACAGACTCTTTGTGAGGATGACCGGTATGTATCAGCTTGATGGTCATAAACATCGATAACGATGCAAGGATTCCCACCCAGTACAGATAATCCATATATATTGCTACGCTTTCGATATATGTAGTGTGATAGTAAGTGTTATATATTATCATGGACATATCGATCACTGTCAGCAGCCATGCAAAAGGAAGAACCTTTTTGATCTGCTCCCTTGTCACTCTGTGATGCAGATAGTATCCCACAAGAGGATAGAATATGGAATTGGTCAGAAGCCAATTCAGGTTAAATGCCGGATTCATTATGTACCTGCCCTCACAGATCTTATCATCTATTTCAGGCATTACGGTCTGCAGGATTATTCCTATTATTATGAGATAAATAAAATCACGGTTCTTCATATTCTGTGCCATCGGCCTTAAGAATGGCAGGCAGATAAGGAATCCGATAAAGGAATACATATAGGCAAGAGGAACTATTCTTTCCTTGCAGTAAAGGTCGCCTATGAATGTCCAGATGTCCCAGTCATCACGTCCGCCCATAAGATCCGAAATATAATAAAAAATCGTAAAGATCAAAAGAAGGACAGCCATGCGGAGTATCCGGTTCTTCCAGATGTAACGCTTTGTCTCATTATGTATGAGAAGCTTTGCACCTGCTTTCATAAATACAAGGGAAGGTCCGCACAGAGAGATCATGGATATAATCATAAATATCCCATATGGTACAGTACCGGCCTCACATTCCCTTCCGAATATCTCAAAACCTTCTGTCTGTGAAAAAAGATAAAGAAGAATTGAGACGATCATTATGACATCAAAATACAGCTCATTTGTCGGCTGATGCTTCTGTGTGATTTCCGGTTCAGCCGGCATGTGCGTCTTCTTTGCAGCATGTTTGCTGTGCTCATGGGAATCTGATGCTTCTTCAGAAGACAGATCATTAATGTCGGACAGCTTATCATTATGTCCAAACGCTTTGCCTGAATGAGTCTTCCTTCTGTGAATCGGCTCCCTAACTGCAGACTCGGAATCATCTTCAGCATCTTTTGGCATTACTTTCCTGTCAGAAGATTTGTTTTCCTTATCAGCATGTACCTCACTCTTGTCATCGATAATCTTCTCTTTCTCAGAAGATGCCTTCACTTTCGGAGCAATCTCTTCCTTAGCTTCCTTGGGCAGCTCGATATCTATGGTTCCCGTTTCGCCATCTTTGAGAACCAGTTTTTTGTCCACTTCTTTGATCTTCATAGTATTCCTCTGTAATTACAGGACATCTCCCACTGTCCGTAACCGCATAATTTATCTGCCGGAGTTTATATTCCTCAAAAATTCCCCAGCATTATAACTTCAGGTTCAAGCGTAACCCCCGAATGCTCTTTTACTTTATCCCTCACCAGACAGATGAGTTTATATACATCATCCGCTGTAGCATTTCCCTTATTTATCACAAAGCCGCAGTGCTTTTCGGATACACAGGCATCCCCCACACTTACTCCCGAAAGGCCGGCTTCCATTATAAGCTTTCCGGCAAAATTCCCCTCCGGTCTCTTAAAGGTGCTTCCCGCACTGGCATATTCGAGGGGCTGCTTTTCAAGGCGCTTGTTCTTAAGCTCTTCCATTTTTTCCCTTATGGCAGCCTCGTCACCATGCTGAAGCTCAAAAACAGCTCCGGTTATTATCTTACCGTTTTTCTTGAAAACACTGCTCCTGTACGACAATTCAAGGTCTTGCTTTTTTATTGCACCTTCCGGCGTATAGGCTTCAACTATTACATCCGCTATTTCTCCGCCGTATGCGCCGGCATTCATATATACCGCACCGCCCACACTGCCCGGGATACCGGAGGCAAATTCAAGACCGGTGAGTCCACGAACTGCTGCAACAGCTGCAGTCCTCATCAATAGTGCTGCAGCACCTGCAGTTACCCGCGTGCCTTCGACTTTTATCTTATCAAATTCACCGGCCAGCTTAAGTATCACTCCGTCATAGCCGCTGTCACTCACTAATAGATTACTTCCGTTTCCCACTAAGAAGTATGGGATACTCCCGGATAAAACATAATCCAAAACTGCCTTCAGGCCGGCTTCATCACAGACCGACACGAAAGCCGCAGCCCTTCCTCCCACGCGAAAAGTGGTATGCCGGCTCATGCTTTCATCCGTACGGACGTTGCTTTCACCCGCAAGCCGCTTTAATTGTTCGATTATTTCGCCCGTCACTATCCGCTCTGCCATCTTTATCCCAGAACCAGCTTGGCAGCTCCGTATATTCCCGCATCATTTCCCAGCTCAGCCAATGCAAACTTTACATCGCTGCAGCCACGGAAAACATACTTTTTATAATACTTTTCTATATAGTCAAACAGAACGGGACCTGCCTTTGATACGCCTCCGCCGATAACAAATGCTTCAGGATTTACCACACAGGCTACTGATGCAAGTCCTTTTCCAAGATACTCACCGAAACGTTCGGCTATCTCTATGGAAACCTTGTCACCTGCCTTTACTGCATCGAATACTGACTTGGCAGAAATTTCTCTCTCTCTTAATGTGCTGGGCTCATCATCCTCAGCCAGGCGTCTCTTTGCAAGACGCACAACTCCTGTAGCAGATGCATACTGCTCAAGACATCCGTTATTTCCGCATCCGCAGGTATCAGGCTCATCATCCACAATGTGTATATGTCCGATCTCGCCGCCTGCTCCGGTAGAACCTGTCAGTATCTTTCCGTCTACTATGATGCCGCCGCCTACTCCGGTACCAAGGGTAACGACTACCAGATTGCTGTAGCCTTTTCCGCCGCCCTTCCACATTTCTCCGAGTGCTGCCACATTTGCATCATTTCCGGCCTCAACCTTTATGCCGTCAAGAAGCCCGCTTAAGGTGTCCTTTATTGAAAAAGTACCCCAGCCTAAGTTGGCAGCCTTAAAAATAACACCTTCTCCGTCCACAGGTCCGGGCACGCCTATGCCAACACCGATAACATCTTCTTTAACCAGGCTCTTTTCAGCCATCTTCTTCTTTATGGAATCTGCTATGTCAGGAAGGATCTTTTTTCCCTCATCGCTTTTATCTGTAGGTATCTCCCACTTTTCGGTAACATTTCCGTCCGGATCAAAAAGTCCCATTTTGACAGTTGTTCCACCGAGATCAACACCGAATATAACCTTGCCCATTACATTAATCCTCCTCTTCCTCTTCCTTTTTGCCTACGGATGCCTGTACTCTCTTGTACAGTTCTTCAACAGCATTGTAGCCCATCTTCTTCTGCCTGTGGTTTACAGCAGCAGACTCGCAGATAACTGCAAGATTTCGACCGGGTCTGATGGGGATCGTATGGCTCACAACCTTATTCCCAAGATACTCGGTATACTCATCCTCAAGTCCCATACGATCGTACTCCTGATCCTTTGACCAGTCCTTAAGCTTTATTACCAGATCGATTTCCTGGTCATCCTTTACGCTGGACACACCGAACATCTGCTTTACGTCAACGATTCCGATACCCCTTATTTCGATCAGGTGCTTTGTTACTTCCGGAGCACTTCCTATAAGAGTATCCTCACTGACCTTTCTGATAAGGACCGCATCGTCACTTACAAGTCTGTGACCTCTCTTTATCAGCTCTATGGCTGCCTCAGACTTACCTATACCGCTTTCGCCGGTTATCAGCACGCCTTCACCATAGATGTCCACCAGTACTCCATGAACCTGTATGCTGGGAGCGAGCTTGGCATTAAGCCATCTGATGCTTTCTGCCATGAATGCAGATGTGGCCTTGGAAGTTCCAAGAAGCGGAACGCCGTATTTTATGGCGGTCTCCTTAAAGAAAGGATCCGGCTCTAAGTCACGACAGTAAATAAACGCCGGTGTGGGGTGGTTCAGTATCTCGTTATAAATCTTCTCTTTCTGTTCCTGAGAAAGAGACTGCATATAGGTGTACTCAACAAAACCTACTATCTGCACACGGGTAGCATCATAATGCTCCATATAGCCCGTCAGCTGTATGCCCGGGCGGTTGATATCAGGCTGGTGGATCTTTTTCTTCTTTATATCCACCTCTTCAGTAAGGTTTACCAGCTTGAATTTGTCGATCAGTCTCTGGAGAGTGATGCTCGCCATTGTACCTCCTTCTGCCGCAGCTATACGGCTTCCTCACATAAGGAACTTTTTTCCTATGATATACAAACCTTTTAACAGCCTAAAACTGCCCATAACGACATTACCTGCTTATGAGCGTAAAACACTAATTATTCATTATACCACCATATCGGATATCTGTTAAAAAATATATTTCGAAACTGCCCACTACTATTTTCCACAGACTATATGCCGGATTTTTTAATTACCATATTCCTTAAGCTTCTCTGCCACCAGAGCGGAATAAATCCTTGCTCCCTCTGAATTCAAGTGCAGGGGATGATTGTAGAAATATTCTCCGGGCAAAAAGAAATCCTCAAATCCGCCCAGTACATCCGCTTCCATGTAATCTTCAACATTTTTATCAAATGTGCTGAACATCGCCTCGTCTTCCTTCCAGGATTCCTCAACAGTAGGTGAGTATGTTATGACAAAAGTAATATCATTTTCATCACAGTAATGCTTGAAATCATTCAATGCGTCAAATGACTCATTTTTAAGTTCATCAAAGTCTATGGTGTTGTTTCTGTCCGCATTGGGACTTATCTCAGTTCCCGTCCTTTCCACTGTCATGTTTCCTTTTTCATCAAAGGAGCCGATCTCGTAGACCTGCTTTTTGTCAGATAGTCTGCTGCGGACCATTTCGAGAGGCGTCGCAACCGTAAGGGCATAAAGCTTCCTCCAGGTAAGATAAGTATCCGGAACGCTGCCCTCTTTATCCCAGTAAGAAAGCAGCTTTTCCTTATCCGGCTCAAGCGCTGCTGATATGGACATTATGCTGGTTTCGGTTGGATTGGATTCCCCCAGGATATACACAACAGTGTCACCGGGCCTTGTATCTTCCTTCAGGACATCGATAAGATAAGGTATGCCGATTGCCGCTTCTATTCCGAGGATCTGCACTTCTGTACCATCCCCCAGTGTTTCTTCAATGGTTTTGGTATCTATGCCGTAAGGAACATAGGAAGATCCGAAAATGATCAGCTCCGGATCCCGCTCCGGATCCTCCAGAGCATAAATCTGCCTGAGGAGTGCCCGCTGATAGGAAGAATCATAAGCATCAGGCCCCGCCTCGCTTTTCCACAGAAACCAGAACAGCAGCCGGTAAGCAGCCGTTGCCAACAGTACGAGCAGCACAAACTTAAGTATAAATATAATGAACTGTTTTTTAGGATTTTTGTTTTCTGTTTCTGCCATATTTCTTTCAATCTGCCTTTAATCCACTTTGGTCTGCTTTATGGAAATACTCATACAGCGACTCCGCCGCATTTCTCGGAAGTTTTCCCTTTTCCATAAGCGTATCTATATCCGCATCACGTATATCATTCAGTGAACCGAACCCCCGCATCAGCTCACGTCTGCGTTTCGGTCCTATCCCCGGTATATCATCCAGAACCGAATGAACCTGCTCCTTCGTCCTGAGAGACCTGTGATACTCTATGGCAAAGCGGTGTACTTCGTCCTGTACCCTGGTAAGCAGCTTAAAAGCTTCGCTATCCCTGTTTATGGGAATCTCTTCGTTATTATAATATAACCCCCTGGTCCTGTGGTGGTCATCCTTTACCATTCCGCAGACCGGTATGTTAAGTCCCAGCTCATCCAGCACCTGCAGGGCGATGTTTACCTGGCCGCGGCCTCCGTCCATCAGGATTATATCCGGAAATCTGTCAAAGTGTCCGTTTACTGTATTTTCTTCTCTTTCCTTAAGGCCATGGGTAAACCTTCTGGTCAGGACCTCTCGCATGCTGGCATAATCATCCGGTCCGCTTACGGTCTTAATCTTAAATTTCCTGTAGTCACTTTTCTTAGGCCTTCCCTTCTCATATACCACCATGGATGCCACATTCTCAAAACCGCTTATATTCGAGATATCGTAGGACTCCATCCTTTCAAGACCTTCCATGCCAAGCAGTCCTTCGATTTCCTTAACAGCTCCTATAGTCCTGCTTTCCTCACGGCTTATCTTTTCCTTATCTTTAGAGAGAACCAATGCGGCATTTCCGGCAGCAAGCTCCACCAGCTTTTCCTTCTGTCCCTTTTTCGGGGTCCTTAAGTATACCCGCGCCCCGCGTTTTGCAGAAAGCCAGTCCTCTATCACCTGACTTTCACTGCTTTCTATGGACATCATTATTTCTCTCGGTATGAAGGGCGTTCCGGCATAGAACTGTTTAAGGAAGCTGGTCAGTATGCTCTCATCCGTCTCGCTTTCCGTATTTTTCATATAATAATGTTCTCTGCCCACCATCCGGCCGTTACGGAGGAAGAAGATCTGGACTACAGCGTCAGACTCGTCTCTTGCAAGTGCGATTATATCCCTGTCTTCCAGACCGGTATCCTCGATCTTCTGCTTCTGTGCGATATTTCCCACACTCTGCAGGAGATCACGATAAGCAGCCGCATTCTCAAAATCCATCGCTTTAGATGCGGCATTCATTTTCTCACGAAGGTCATCCATTACAGGCGCATAATTGCCGCCAAGAAAGCTCATGGCACCGGCAATCCTTTCCCTGTAGGCTTCCGGACTCTCTTTTCCCTCTACACAGGGACCGCAGCATCTTCCTATATGATAGTTAAGGCAGGGCCGCTCTTTTCCTATGTCCTTGGGCAGATTTCGATTGCAGTCACGTAATCCGTAGATCCGGTTTATAAGGTCTATGGTGGTACGGACCGAATCCGCACCGGTATAAGGTCCGTAATACTTTGCCTTGTCTTTTTTCATCTGCCTGGAAAAAAGCACCCTGGGATATGCTTCATTTACGGTGACCTTAATATAAGGATATGTTTTGTCATCCCGGAGCATGGTGTTGTATTTAGGCTCATGCTCTTTTATCAGGTTGTTTTCCAGCACAAGGGCCTCCAGCTCTGAATCCGTCACTATATACTCAAAACGCCGGATCAGGCTCACCATCCTGTCGATCTTTGGGCCCCTGCCTATGTTTTTACGAAAATAAGACCGCACCCTGTTATTCAGGTTCACGGCCTTACCCACGTAGATTATCGTATCATTCTGATCATGCATGATGTAAACGCCCGGGCGCTTTGGAAGTTTCCTAAGCTCCTGTGTTACATTAAAGCCTCCCGGCAGCACATGATCTTCTTTTTTATTCTCATCCTCACGAATTTCCATCATCATCGGACTTTTCGCGGAATGCGCGCTTTCTTAATTCAGCAGCAAAATCCATTTCATCGTCGTCGTCATCATCGTCATCATCAGTGTCATCAGTATCTGCAGAGACACGACCGGAATCATCAGATGTACCGTCCGGAGAACCGGTCTTTCCACCATTTGTATCTTTGCTGTCAGCAGAAAGATTTTCCATAGGACTTTTAGTCAGCTGCACGGATGAAACACCCGTGGTCTGCACAGGAACCGCAGCCGGAATTGCAGAAATCGAAGCCCCGGACTCAGCATCCGCCTTATTGCTTTCCTGATCTTCTGCTGCTTTCTCTCTGCGCATCTTAGCCAAACTTTCCTCGCCCCTGCCTTTTTCCGGGACAGGAATTCCCTTTTCCCTGCAGTAGATTTCCATAAACTCATGACCGGTTATGGTTTCCTTTTCGATCAGGTACTCAGCTATCTTATCAAGGATTTCACGGTTTTCCTTAAGAAGGCGCTTAGCCTCTTTGTAGCTTTCCTTGATAAGCTTCATCACTTCCTCGTCAACCATGGCGGCAGTCTCATCCGCACAGTTAAGGGTAGTGGAACGGTCGAGATAAGGGTTGTCTACGCTTTCAATCTGCATCATACCGAACTTCTTGCTCATACCGAACCTTGTGATCATGGCTCTTGCTATTCGTGTGGCTTTTTCTATATCATTAGCCGCGCCGGTAGTTACCGTATCAAATACGATATCCTCCGCCGCGCGTCCGCCCAGAATGCTTACAAGCTCTGCACGCAGCTCCTTCTCAGTCTGCATGAATTTCTCTTCTTCAGGGTAGCTAAGCACATAACCAAGAGTTCCCATTGTTCTGGGAATGATCGTGATCTTCTGCACCGGCTCGGTATTCTTCTGCAGCGCGGAGATAAGCGCATGTCCTGTCTCGTGATAGGATACGATCTGTCTTTCCTTCTTGGAAAGTATGCGGTCCTTCTTCTCCTTACCCATGCTTACCAGTTCAACCGCATCCAGCATATCCTTCTGGCTTACATATTCGCGTCCCCGCTTTACCGCAAGGATAGCGGCTTCGTTTATCATATTTGCAAGATCGGCACCTACCGCTCCCACAGTCGCAAGTGCTATCTCATCAAGATCCACTGTCTGGTCAAGCAGCACATCCTTAGCATGAACCTTGAGTATCTCCACACGTCCCTTAAGATCCGGCTCCTCAACTATGATACGGCGGTCAAAACGACCGGGACGGAGCAGAGCTTTATCAAGCACCTCAGGTCTGTTGGTAGCTGCCAACAGTATGATGCCCTTCTTGGCATCAAAGCCGTCCATCTCAGAAAGAAGCTGGTTGAGAGTCTGCTCACGTTCATCATTTCCGCCAAACTTAGAATCACGGCTGCGTCCGATGGCATCTATCTCATCTATAAATATGATACAAGGTGCATTTTTCTCCGCTTCCTTGAAAAGGTCACGGACACGGGAAGCACCCACACCGACATAAAGCTCAACGAAATCTGATCCTGCCAGTGAGAAAAAGGGAACCCCCGCCTCACCGGCTACTGCCTTTGCAAGCAGCGTCTTACCAGTTCCGGGAGGTCCCACTAACAGTCCCCCCTTAGGGATCTTTGCACCAATCTTGGAATACTTGTCCGGGTTGTGCAGGAAATCAACGATCTCTACAAGGGATTCCTTAGCTTCATCCTCTCCGGCCACATCCTTGAAAGTGATGCCGGTTTCTTTCCCTTCATACATCTTAGCATTGCTGCGGCCTACGCCAAAACCAAAGCCCCCGGAACGCCCGATCCTGTTGAATATAAAGCCCAGTGCTACCCAGAGTATAACAAGAGGAAGCACATAGGTAAGCAGTATATTGATTATCAGATTACTGCCACTCTCTACCTTGCTGCTGACCTCCACACCTGAATCCAGCATACGCCCCGTCAGAGTAGTGGAATCCTCAGCCAGTCCGGTGAAATAGGTCTGTCCAATATCGAATTTGCTGTCACCTTTTGCCTTCTCAGTTATGATGACACGGTCAGCTTCGATGGAAATGCTCTCAACCTTATTCTCAGAAACCATGGTAAGGAACTGATCATAAGTAATCTCCTCGCTCTTGGATGAAGACCTGCTCACAAAGTAGCTGATAACAAGAAGCGCAATAAAAGTCACAATGACAAATATCATTATGTTGGGACCGCGCCTCTGCTCTTTATCGTCGCCACCGTTATCATTATTATTCTTTTTGCCGCCGCCGTTCCCGCCAAAACCTCCGCCGGAATTGTCCTGCATGCGGTTGCCCTTGTTGGCATCTTCTTTCATTACGGATTTCTTCCTTATTAAATTGTTAAAAAAATCAAAAATATTAGAAAAGTTCATTCTGCTTTCTAAGCCGTCCCTCATATAAAATATAATACGTGCATAATAATCATATCATAGTATTATATGATTTTTAGCTCCTGTTTTTCAACTGTTTCACAAAATCTTCATAAATTATCGTAAAGATTTATATTGCCCAATGAGGCAGCCTGATAATTTAAACAATTAGCATAATCCTATAATAAAAAAAGACTTCACCTTTTAAAGTGAAGCCCTTTTTCATTATGCATTCTTCTTCAATGCCTTTCGCACCGATCCCTTTGGATCAGCTATAAGCAGACGAACCAGCCAGATAACAAGCCCCAGAGCAACAACAGACAGGCCAAGGAAGCTGTCGTTGATGATATCTTCAAGTGCAGGAGTAAAATACTCTGCCTGCAGTTCAACATATTCGAAGATAGCATCTACGAGCCACATGATTGAAGCTCCCCAATACAGGAAACAGAGCGTTCCCAGTCTCATAGAATCATCTTTACGGTTATACCATAATATCGTAGCTGTAACAGCAGCAAAAACAGTGATTAGTAACGTCATGGTCTCCCTCCTCTTAAGCCTTGGTATTTTTCTGCATTTTTCCACCGGTCCGTTTCGCGATCGCATCTGCGGTCAGACACATACCAACCCATACAAGCGTGATCAAAACGGCCATTGCGACACCAACGGTAGCCATTTCGTGAAGCATTTCCGAAGTATCACCGGGATCATTCATTGCAGTAAGGAACGGGAACCAGGGCACAACCTCACCATGCCACACATGCTCAAATGCAAGCAGGACGGATCCGCCCCAAAGCATATTTGAGAGCCATTTGAGTTTAGACCTTATGGGCACCTTGAATGCGGCATCATCTGCTGCTTCACTATCCTTTGCAGCCTTTGTGCCCACCCCTTTTTCAATTGCCGTAACTACGACAGCCTCTGTTGCTGATACCAAAAAACAAGCCATTTCAGTTCCTCCTTCGAGCTATTGTTGTTTGTAGCGTTTCCATTATATTAACAGCTTCAATACGCAACAAGCCCCCCGGGGGGATACAAAATGCTGTTATTATCCAGATAATATTTAATTAATGTCAGCATGAGATTTTCAGAACATTCAGAACAGATATCACACACACCCTCACCATCTTTGCGTAAATCGGCCTCCTTGCCCCGGACCTATTTCAAGATCTTTGCACATTGGCTGCAGGGCACCTGTTCTTTCATCGACAGGAGAATATTCCGGCTGCTTTCCTTCCAGCAGATCTTTTGCCACACGCAGGAATTGTGTAGCGGCATTTTCCGCATTCCAGTATTTCACCATAGTCTCGTATGCACGTTTCCCCTGTTCACGGCAATCCTTACGGTCAAGAGCCATCCATATCACCATGCCGCAAAAATGATCAAGCGTATCGGTACAGACCATTCCGTTCAATCCGTGCTGCACCATGTAAGGCACCGCTCCTATCAATGGTCTTGCCACCACAAGACATCCGCTGTTCATAGCTTCATTTAGTACAGCGCCCCAGCCCTCTTTTTCATCACTTGTGAATATAAAGATATCGGCTTTTTCCATTTCTGCACGTATCTCTTCCGGTTTAAGGAAACCGGTAAACCTTACTACTTCCTCCAGGCCTTTTTCTTTCACTTCAGCCCTCAGTGCACCTTCCATCTCGCCGCCACCGGCCATGGTAATTTTGAAGCCGCCATTATCACGAAGCTTACCTAAAAGCTCCGGTCTGATACCCCTGTCTCCATTCTTCGCATGCAACAGCTTATCTGCTAAAGCAATGGCATACTCCGGATGTTTCCAGTCTATCATCCTGCCGGCCCAGAGTATGCGCACAGGCTCACCGTCATGGCTTTTTTTTGCCATCAGTTCATCAATGTCATAATGCTTTACTTCAGGAAAATAGCCCCAGACAAATTTCTTTTTGGGATATGCGTGTATAAGCTTGAAATCCGAACCCACATAGGCTCCGGCACAGAGAAGATATACCTGAGACTTACGGTACTGAATATGGTCGTGGTATTTTTTCTTAAGACCCTTAGGTGAAACGAATTTCCATTGGCCCTCTTTATAAATGCGCTCACTGTATCTGAAAGTAAGCTTTCCAGCCTGAAGGCGGGGTTCGATCTCATCTTCCATCTCGACACCGCCCCAGATCACAATATCGCTCTCCAGGATATCTTTCCGTGTGGCATCAATATCATCATGAAAAATCTTCACATACGGATAATCTGTTATATCTATTCCCCAGCCCATGTGAACTCTCTCCTCTTCCATAGGCTCGGTCTGGTAAAAGCAAAAATCAACTCCATCCGCTCCGGAAAAAGCTTCGCAAAGCGGCCTTTGATGGTGATTAAAATAATTTGATACGAATACTACTCTCACGGCTCACATGTCTCCGGCTCTCCCACGGTCTCCGATTTGGCCGCTCCCCAGGAAGAAAATTCAGTATTATAGGTCTGCTCATAGTAAACGGTGCAGTCACCTCCGTAGCAGTCTCCATTGATAGTGCCAGCCTCAAAATCAACCCTATATCTGTCACCTATAGCAAAAGAGACCCCGTTTATTTTTTCAGGATCCAGACCATCAATTGAAAAACTCAGTGTCGATTCGTCAGCATCCACTGCGACATCATCACCTTCATATAAAACCGGATCGCCATCCGCAATGATCACACCCACATAATTGTTATTATGCAGTTTTCCATTTTTAAAAAAACCTTGTACTCCATAGGGATACTCTTCATCATAAACGTATTTGTCGTCAAAACAGATAAACATTTTCCCGTCATCAATATATACCGACTCCAGACCAAGCAGGTTGTCCGGATTACAGGAAAAGATCTCATCCCCTTTCACCTCTGCTTTTTTGCCGCAGCCTGTGAAAAACATAAGCAAAGTCATTATCATTACAATTAAATAAGATTTCCTCTTCATTTTTCTCCACAATATTTATTCAATAAACTATACCGATTCCAGCTCTGTCGATTTCCGGCTACGACTGCACTCTGCAAAAAATATAGTAAGCACTGCTCCGACCACTAAACGTCGGCATTTTACGATATATTATTTACAAATCCTACCGAAACATAATTGTCAATGATAGCACGCAGGTCCGTACCCTCCGGTGCATCCCATATCCTCTTTGAAGAAATACGGTATCCCTTTACTCCGGCCTCCTCAGATTCCTTACTGTATGAATCATCATAAAAACCGTCAGTGAATACAACCGTTCCCGTCTTTATACCTTTGCATTCAGCGAGAGGGCATTCCGGGAAGTTAATGCTCCATACCTGATTCCTGCCCTGAGGATTCTGCATACAGTACTCCATCATTTCCAAGAGATACCTGTCACAAACTTCCTTGCAGTCTCCGGCGCCTCTTGAAAATGCTATGGAATGGATTCCGAGATGACGCCCCTCAAAGGCAGCTCCCAAAGTTGCGGAATACTGAACATCCGATGAGATATTGTAGCCTTTATTTATCCCTGAAAAGACATAATCCGGTGTCTTTGGAAGCAGCTGCTTAACGCCGATATTTACACAGTCGGCAGGCGTGCCTGAGCAGGCACAGGCTGTTACACCATCTATCTGCATATCATATTCCCACACTTTAACAGGCTCTTTACAGGTGATGCTGTGAGACATGGCACTGCGCTGTCCGTCAGGTGCCACCACATACACATCACCGTATTTCAAAGATGCCTCGGCAAGCTGCTTTATTCCCGGTGCATCGATTCCATCATCATTGGTTATAAGGATTAATTTCTTGTCCATATATATCCCCTCAAAATTGTTTATGACAGACAGATATTCAGAACATCCCGAAGCACTTGCACGGCAAATCCTCTATGGAGACTTTCCTGAACACCATTTGGTATTCTAACATCTTTTTTATATCCATGCCACCGCCTTACTATGACTGTTATTCGATCCGTCTTGCAACGGATTTGTATGATCATATCTTCGTATGCGGATTCCTGTACTGGCCATGCTTTTTGGTGGCACCACCGCCATACTGAATGGCAAATTTCGGGCAATGATGCAGACACCCCAGACAAAGGGCACATCTGTCCTTTACCCAGACAGGCTTTCCATCCCGCATCTCAATTGCCTTTACCGGACATCTCTCCGCACAAAGACCACAGCCTATGCAGCCATCTTCCAGATGCAGGTTCTTTGTCTTTCTGGCAAAACCGAATGCGATATCACTGAAGAAACGCACAAAGTACGGTAACCGCAGGGACATATGATTTCCCTGCTCCTTATTCCGTATCCTCTCTATGACTCTGTCCATCTCAAGCTCAGCCTTTTCATTCTGACCGGCCACCTTTTGTGGATCACTTAAGTCAAACCAGACTGTCCAGTTGTCCGGCATCTTTACACTGAATGCCGCATTCATCGTTACTCCTTTTGATTTCAGGAGCTTCTTAGCATCCGCGCCGGTGCATCCGGGGGTAGTGCCGTATGTAGCTATGACGAATACATAGTTATCTCCTTCAGCTTCTATCGTCAATCTGTTTAAAAATTCTCTTATAATAGTAGGAAGCTCCACAAAGTATGTAGGAGTAATGATCCCAAAATATTCACCCTTTTTAAGCTGTATGCTGTCACCTGATGTCAGGACAGACTCAGCCCTGTCCCCCAGTGCCTCAGCAACTCTTTCGGCCACATGTTTGCAGTTCCCCGTAGAAGAAAAATATAAGATCATATCCTTGTCACCTTTCCCTTGGTAAGATACCCGCGCATATCTATGGTACGCAGCCAGCTTGAAAGACGTTCATCCAATTCACCTTCGTCCTCTTCATAATGACTGCTGCTCCAACAATCGGGATTTCCGGTGCAATACAGCTCTATGTCTCCCATAAAGGTCCTGGACAGATAATACAGGGCTTTTGCGCTTACAAGCTTTCCGTTCTCATCCCGATAAAGCTCTATCCTGAACAGTGGATCAAAAAGAGCATCCCCATTATAATCAGCGTATGAACACATTTCTATTATTTCTCTGTCCTCATAGTCCGTGCTGTGATAGATCCTGATTTCCCAGTCCTCTTCTATAACTATGCTGCTGTTCTCATTTCCTGTATAATCAAGTATCTTCGCTATCTTTTCACCGTTGCTGTTTCTTAATTCTTCCATTTGTGCGATCTCCTTCCTGATCCCGGATCATGACCGGTCTTTATGTCCTTAATATAATGGTTCTTAAATACTTTTGCGACTGTTATCTCAGTATAGCATTTTGAAAATCTGTATGCGACATTATAGTGTCAGGCCAAAAACAACGGCATTAATATTTTTTCCTTTAACCAGTCAATGTATAACATTTCCCCGGCATTATCCCTCTTACTGCCTGAGCTGATCTTATCAAAATAAAAATACTGAACCTGTGCCTCTCGCCCATCCATAAAATCTTCCAGTATTTTGCTTCTGCTCTTACATGGCATCATATAGATCAGTTTGATATCTTTTGTCCCCCAGTCTGACGGAATGCTGTTATTAACAATCTGTGCTGCCTGAAATAAAAACTTTTGTGATGATTTAATTTTTTTATTTTTCATAAGAGTTCTTATAGACTGTTCAGTTACTTCTCTATGCTCTTCCAGCGGATCAGACTTACTAAGGCTGCTGACCCGGTCACTAAAACCTGTCTTCGAGTTAGTAAGACTTTTAACAATTCTATCCGTCACTGAAACTAAATCGCTATTTTCTTCATCGATAATCCCAAATACGCTTTTAAGCAGCTCAGTAAATTCGTCTAAAAGTTTTTTTCCATCATATTTTTCCAGCTTTTCCCCATATGCATCCAACTGCTCTTTATCTATACTTCCCATAGATGTCTTAAGTTCAACAAGGTATATGCTTTTATTATCCATAAGTACATAATCTGCTTTTCTGTTTCTATGATCTATGGTAGCTGTTTTCAAAGGAAATTCCTTTGTAATATAAACAGGCTCACCGGAAAATGAAATCTGCTCTTTCAGAAGATCTGCAATAACCGGCGTCATCATCGTATCAAGCACCACCTCAGCTTTTATTCCGGCGGAATAATAATCATTCAATACACTGTCGCATATCAGTTCGTCCAGCATAATCGATCCTGTATCATTTTTTCCACTCATATCTCATATACCTCGCCCGCATTCTTTTTTTCTATCCTGCTGATATACTTTCCAAATGCATCCACCTTTATAAAATCCTCAACATTTTCCGTATGCATCGGAATGATCGTATCCGGATCAGTCATATCCATAAGCCTTGCAAGATCTTCCACATATGCATGACCACTTGTATGCACTAATTCCATATGTCCGGCACCCATGTGCCCATCCATAAAACTCACCACAGCAGGATCTTCAGCCTTTCCGCCTTTCAGATATCCACCCCACATGGAATATACTATAAACGGATCATTCATCTCATTTAACAAAGATTTAAATTTCCCGGGCCTGACAGCCGGATTACGATCAGGCCTTGCCAGCATCGCAAATCCTTTTTTATTTATAAGTTCCCACCTTGCCATCACAAAAGGATGCCTGTCTGTCCCCGGAACTTTAAATGCTTTCAGATCTCTCATACAGTACTCGTTATCATCCGGACAGATAACATTTATGTTTTCACGGTATCTGTAATCTTTTGGGAAATGTTTATGCCTTGCTTCAATAGCGATCTTCATGATCCTTGCCTGATAAGGATCGCAGACAAATGCCATTCCCTCCGGAACCGCATTATAAAAACTCATAACACTGTCAAGGTTGGTTGAAGAAACCAGCACCACATTTTCACTGTGCGACGAAAATATCTCCATAGCTTTCTGCCTGAGCTGTGACTCAGTCCTTATGGAATTATGTGCACTTTCCGCTATCCTTGATACCATCGTTCCCTCTGTTACCAGAATATCTGTCTTTCCAACACTCTGTGTTATCATTTTTTCGAAAGTACTATGTCCCGGTATACCATGAGCTCTGAAATCCCCGGTATAAAGTATCCGTTTGCCATTCAGTTCTATCACAAACATATATGCATCTAACGCAGAATGGTCACAAACCAGCGGCATGACCTTTATACCGCTGAAATCCTTATATGTTCCGGGACGCCAATATGGCTTTATCCTGTTTATCACAGGCAACTCTGTTTCATTTTCTTTTCCATTCTTTATTTTTACAAAATCCACGCCGGTCGCGATTAATTTCATAATCTCTATTGCGGTTCTTCCGGCGAATAGCGGAATATCATCAGGTATCCTGTTTTTCAGTCCCACATGGTCGCCATGATAATGAGTAAAAAACACTGCATCCGTCTTTACATCTCTGTCAGAAAAAACTTGTTTTACCAATTCATCATCAGCTGCTTCTGCATTATCAGCTCCCGGAAGAACAGCACCAAAATCAATGAGAATACGATGATTTCCTTTTCGTATCTCAGTAACTACTCCGCCAATCTGATTTACACCTCTGTATATTTTTATCCAGTCCATCAAGACCTCCGCTTTTTAAAAACCTATCCTTCGCTTTTTTTCTTCCGTGTATGTAATCTTCAGCTCTTCAAAATCTTCCGGGAGAAGAGTCTGTAATTGAGATTTGTTTATGCTTCTGCTGCACTGTCCGTATAGTCTTTCCGATTGGTTTAGCATTGCTTTTTCAAGCACGTTCCTGACATAACGACCGTTACCGAAATTTGTCACTTTTGATGCATTATAGAATATTCTGCTACACTTTTCCAAGGCATCACCGCTTACTCTGTATCCCCTTTCTTTTGACATCAGTTCAAGAATATTTAACAACTCATCCACGCTATAGTCTTCAAATGATACATGAAATGCTATCCTGCTGCTCAATCCATCATTTCTTTCAAGAAAATCATTCATAGGTGCAGGGTATCCCGCAAATATTACTATCACTTCTTTTCGCATATTTTCCATTTCCTGCACTATAGTATTTATTGCCTCATCGCCAAAGCTATGGCTGTCATCTAAAAGTGCGTAAGCTTCATCAATAAATAACACCCCGCCTTTGGCTTCTCTGAACTTTCTTTTTACATTTTTTGCAGTCCATCCCACATACTTCCCAACCAGATCACTTCTTCCACACTCCACAAAAACTCCCGTTTCCAGGATCTGTTCTTCTGAAAGTATCTCCGCAATAAGCCTTGCCACCGTGGTCTTGGCGCATCCGGGATTCCCGGTAAATATCATATGACGTGAAATATCGCAGCTTTCAACGCCAAATTTCTCCCGCTTTTTTTCCAGCCTGTAAAAGGCAAGAATTCTGTCTGCCAGGGATTTCACATTATTTAATCCTGTCATTCCCATAAGTTTTTCATAAGCTTTCTGTTTTTTATACACCTTTTTAGTTTTATATCTTCTGTAAGAGCTGTACGAAATATACGCTTTTTCCTTGAGACATCTTCTCTTCCATGATTCAAATGTTTTATGAACATCTGCTGCCAGATAAGAATTCCGGTCATCAAGTTCCTTAAAAACTCTGTCATCTGCTAATTCCGCATAGCGTGATGACAGTATCAAACCTTTCAGATACTCTCTGGCTTCATCTCTGTCGCCTCTGCCTTCTTTTATCAAAACGATATCGATTTTCTCAGACAACGCGTCTATCATGTGGCGGCCAAAACCCGGTTCCGATGTGTTTTCAATAAAGAAAAACTGTGTATCCTCTTTATTCTTTAATATATGATCAGAAAGATACTTCTCAACTCTCCCGAACTCCGTAGCATATTCCTGTTCATCAGACACGCCTTTAAGCTCCATTACTACCGCAGAAAGTCCTGATTTTTCAATAAGATTATCCATACCGCTCTCATTAAAACATCCGGCTGTGATCGAAGTAATTGTGCTGATACGTGCGGAGGGAAGACGCCCCCGGGAATGAAGCGCTTTCGCCAGAAGGTACACTATTTCCATAGCCGCCTCCATATTTCCTGCCTTTATGTGATAATGCACCGGAACACCGTAGAAGCTGCTGCTATTGCCTTCAAAATAGATCCTATCCAATTCTTCCTTCAGGCTGCTGTCTGCCATTATAACATTCGCTTTTTTTTCCGCCTCATCCCTGGTCTTTAACATCTCATCCAAAACTTCCTCTTTGACATTAAAACAGCCACTTTCAAAATCAAGCTTCATTTCTGCATTTTTCGAAAAGCGCCTGCGTCCTAATTCGAAAAACCCGTTATCCCATCCCATATTTACATATACGCTGAGTTCCTTAACAGTTATCTCCCTGATCCTGCAGCAGTCCACCATTTTAGCATTCATCATCTGCACTGTAAGTTCTTCAATCTTCCGGCTAAGCTGATCCAGGATAGCAGGCTCAACTGTCATGGCTACAGCATTAAAGCCATCTTCACTGGCCCGAAAAATACATGAATAATTTTCATAGAAGTCAATATTCAGGAGCTTATTAACAGCCTGTATCTTTTTTTCATGATTGTCTTCTTCGGTACAATTCAAAGCACATTTATAGACCAGTTCATAACACAGCATAGACCTTACCTCCTTGTTTCAGCTAGTATAACGATCCCTTAAATACCCGGACCAAATACCTCACACCGGATACTTACCTGAAAGTGTTGGAAACAAAACGACAAACCGTTCATATTCAGGATCGATTACGATACTCTGAAAACAGTCTATCAGCTGTTAAAAATCTATGCGACGCTATAGCGTCAGGTTGGCGCGGTATGATAAAATAAATAACAAAGATTTCCCACTTGTTATATATCGCTCACTTTCTCACACCGGCAGCTTGTCCGCCGATGTAAAGAAGTATGATAAAAAATGACTTGTGAATTAATATGAAAACAATCAGACGACAGATTTATATATACCAGTACATTAGAGACTCGTACTATCATGGTCCTACGGAGCTTCGAAATAAGTTCGGTATCGGGACACGCATGCTTCAGCGAGACCTCAAGGATCTCAGAGACTGTGGACTGTTATATTTAAAATATAACAAAAAAAATGACAATTACGAGCCTGTCGATCCACCGACACATAAACCGGTCATAAAAATGACTGAACGCAGAAAAAAACACCTTGCAAGGCTGTACCGTCTTGGGACACTTATATATGGTTTGACTAAAACCGGGCTATACGAGCTTGAATGTTATGAATCAGAATATGATGAATATTTTGAATATAAGGAGCTGATAAAAGAAGATCCTGTACAATTCCCTCCCGAATATCTTGGGGAACTGCCTGACATGCCCCGATTTGCAGACACAAAAGCAGAATACTACAGACTTTTTCCTGACAGTAACGAACGCACACGGGCAAGAGATTTTGAAGAACTCACAGAAATCGGTTTTACAGTCAAATACAGTCGGCGTTACCGCGCCTTTCTTGTCGGTCCCGAAATGGATCTTGACGAAGAAAGACACTGGAAAAACACCCGTAAGAAATCATAAGATATCATCACCTGTTTTGTTAATTAATTAAACACCACTACACCAAATATCGATTTTCCATACAGTTTCAGTGTCTGCATGAACTTTCTCAGTGTCAATTGGCTGCTTTTGCCGATTTTGATGCATAATATCACATAGTCCGCATCGTGAATCTTATCAATGGTCTCATATCCCTCACGGAACTGTTCCATAAAGTCAAACTCCATACCCGGAAGGTCATCCTTATTCAGATACCTTGCCAGGCGTTTTACCTCCCCCTCCGGAAGACTGTCAGCCATTATCAGGAAGCGTCTTTTTTTCAGTTTCATTCCCTTGACAGCATCACGAACATCACTCATACTTCCGGTTTCAGAGTAAATTTCTCTCATCTTCTTTTCACCGATGCTCTCTCCGGGACGGGCATGATCAAGCTTCATAAAGTGTGTATACAGGATTTCTGCCAGGGCCTGATATATCTGATTATCGGACACACCATATGATACCCCAAGAAGATTGTCTGCAATATGGTCATACCATCTGCGCTTCTTCATATTTCTGCTATGGGGAAAGGCAATCATTGTCATAGTCCCAAGAAACGACTCGGCACCCTTTTCAGAAAGCAGCACCCCGGAAAGAATTGCTTTAAGAGACAGGATCATCAGCACCGAAAACAGTCCAACACCACCTCCCATAAGAACCATCTTCTTATTTATTATCCTCTGCCTGTCTGCAATATAGGTCTTGAGTTTTTCAATTCTTTCTTCCGATGCCAATGTGTATGAGTTCTTAAAGCTGGCATCCGTAATCTCTTTCTTAGAAGAATCATCATCAGGAAAAAGTGAAGAGTCTACCCTTGTAACCACAACCTTGTCCGAAATACTTAGGGAATGCGGGGGGAGATTTCCCCTTAATACCTGGTGCTGATTTTGCAGCTGCGCCAGGACATAATCCAATACCCTTTCCGCCGACTCCTCATCAATGTGTCGCACACTGACCGTAAAGTAGCCATTCGTTTCATTAGATGAAAAACTTACAGTCTGTGCAAGATAAGAAGTCTTGGTTCCCATCTCTTCTGCCAGGCTGTCAAAAGCAATAGAACCATTTACAAACCGGCCGTATTCCTGCATGATCTGAGTATCTATAGTATTGGTATAAGATACAGCATTATCTGCTCCAATAGAAAGAGAGAAACTTGTATCCTCCACCTCCACGAAAACATTTGCAGACGCATATCCCTCTGCGTATGGATCTATATTGGGCAGGATTCCGTTTTGAAGGTACTCCTGCTCGCTTGCCAGGCTGTTCTTCGCCCTGTCAACCATATCATTCTCGGAATCCCCCGCAAATAACTGGCGATAGAAATAACTTCCCGCTGAAATTCCTGCTCCTATTACCAAACCCGCAACCAGTGCAAAAATAAGAATCCGACTGTATCTGACAAGGTAGGCAAGGAGCTCTATCAGATCGATCTCCCTTTCCCCATCGTTTAAATCTCTGTTCCTTTCATCCTGTGGCATAGCCGCGTCCCCTGTTCCCCCTATAACTATCCGAAGTTTTTATCCCGGGTATCTCCACATCAAGCAACATTATTATCCATTCAGTATCTGCTAATCATATGCGCTTCTGCAGATAATTTTAGTACACATATTTACTATATTCAATAGTAAATATTTTTTACTTGTTACAATAAAATCAGAGGACATGTGAATGGATCATAAACCGGCATACATCCAAATAATGAGAGACCTGAGGGAAGATATGGGGTACAAACAGGAATATGTTGCACAGTATCTCGGAACATCCCAGACTATGTATGCACGTTATGAACGCGGAGCAAATGAAATGCCTATAAGGCACCTTATAAGGCTATGCGAATTATATAATGTTTCTGCAGACTACTTACTTGGACTCTCACGAAAGAGAATAAGAAATATTTAACTGCAGTAGTTTTTCTTTATAGCATTCCGGATATTCAGAAAAATAAAACCACCGAATCAACGCAAAGCATTATGCTTCTTGTCTTATCCAATGGTCGATACTGCTTATTCTTTTTATCATGATCAGGAATATAGCCTATCCTAACCCTCCCCCCGAATTTCCATTAATATAAGGTTAATCTCGAAAACAACGTCTCTGGATACAGTACATCTCCACTGCCACAAATATAACCAGTGCTATAGAGATATGCTGGGATGATGACAGACCGTCAGGCCAGATGCCGCGCCCGGTATCCCCCCGGAAGAATTCAAGTATGAACCTGCATATCCCATAGGTAAAGAGATATGCTTCAAGAGTATATTTATCTGATTTCCTTACTTTCTGCATTATTAGAAGACCTGCAAATATCAGCAGATTACACAAGCTCTCTATCGCCTGCACCGGAAAGAAAAGTTCCCCCGGAAAATCCTCATTTGGAACTCCCCACGAACATTCGAAGCCATAGCAGCACCCTGCAAAAAGACAGCCGATGCGCCCGAATATATGAAACAATGGTATTGAAGGTGCAGCATAGTCCAGCATCAAACGCACGCTCCGGTGTGTAAGCTTTGCAAAAATCGCGGCACCAGCAAGGACTCCAAGCATACCGCCGTAGAAAACTATCCCGCCATAGATCAGATCCTGAAAAAAGCCTTTAAACGAAAATCCAATCACGGCAATGTCTGATATAGCATAAGCAATCCTGCTGCATACGAACATCATAGCGATACAGCTTGCTGCGCAGAAAAAAAATTCCTTATAGGAAAGCTTTGCCCGCTCCATCCTGAAGGAATTGAAAATGCAGACAAAAAACATCCCTATGGTTCCGAATAAAACATAGGCTGATATGTCAAATCCTAAGATCGTGAATTCCGGATGAATTGCTCCGCCCTCCTAATATTATCAAAATACATAAAAGCAGATGAAACAGCCACACGCTATCTCATCTGCTTCAAAAATAATTCATAGTAATTCGCTGTTTTTTTTAACTGCATTAGTCACTAATGTACATTACATTTATTTCTCATACATCTCGCCCTGCTTCAGACAAACCGTTGCACTGGGCATTTCCTGAGAATAATCAGCGTCATGAACCGAGAAACATACATGTGCCTCAGCATCATCAGCAAGTGTTGCTTCCGGCATATAGAAAGATCCTGACCACTTAAATGATATACTGCCATCCTCGTTATCCCAGATATCAAGATCAACCCCTTCCTGAGCTGTCGCTATACCTATCCAGTCGTCAAGGGATGCGTTTTCTCCGGGAAGCAGATAGAATTCCTCCGGCTTCCAGCCCTGATCCAACAGTTCCTTGCTTACACGTCCGGAAACATGGAATACATTCTCGCCGTCAACCTTTTCCCATAAAGCACTTTCGATCTGAATGGGTTCTGCAGTCTCTTCTACGGTCTCCTCTGTGGCTTCTGGAGTTGCTTCAGCTTCTGAAGCTTCAGTAGCTACCTCTGCAGCGATTTCCTCAGTAGCAGCCTCTGTCTCACTGCTTTCATTTGCAGGTCTTACGGATATAATTACAGTTCTTTTTTTACCCTTCAGCGTATTATACTCGGCCTTTGTCATACTTATATCATTATATGTCTTATCGAAGCAGGAGCAGTCTCTATCTTCTACTTTATAGCTGACTACCACTTCATCATCATCGCTAAGGCCTTCTATTGACTCTTCAGATACATCGGCAAAAGCTATTGTGCTGCTCAGTGCACCTACCGTCAGAAATACTGCTGCCAATGCACCAAAAACTGCCACGCCTCCAAATACTTTCTTCATTACATTTTTCATACTTTTTCCTCCTACCAATAAATCTGATTGGTGTATTTTACTAGAAAAGGAACTGAAATTCTATATAATTGCGACAAACGGTCGGATTTGGTGACTAAACGGTCAAAAATCATTTATTTTTCATTAACAACACCCTCCTTTGATGAAAATAAAAAGCGCATACTATTTGCCGGAACACTCCCGCAGATAATATGCGCATCCAAATCGTGTATTAAATTGTACTGGGCGCAAACTTACCCTGTCTGTCTGGTACGGTACGGGCGATTATCATCTGCGACAGCATATATACGGCTTAATCCGCAGAAACCAGCATTTCCTTTTCCACGGTTTTCACTTGTTCTATTGGATAGCCACAGAAATCTGCTATTTCTTTAGCGGTCTTGCCGGAACGCAACATGCGCGAGATTGTCTCGTAATCAGCTTCTTTGCGACCATCCTCATATCCTTCATCCCTTGCATCCTGTATCACAACCCATTCTTTCATATACTGCGTCCTTCAGATTTCATTCTTGTATGCCTTTGCTACTGCAGAATTCAATTTTTCTGTCAGTTCGTCACTCGCATTACCGGTACCGATAAATTCGTACAAATGTCTGATACCATCCGGAATATCCTCACCCTCATATTTACAATTATAGAACACTTTTTCCGTTCCGTCATGCAAGCCGGCATTTTACTCATTCCACCGATGCCAGCATATTCTTCTCTACCCTTTCCACAAGTTCGTAGGGATAACCACAGAAATCTACAATCTCATCAACAGTTTTACCTCGCTTCAGCATATCGAATATCATTTCTTCCCGTTCATCTTCTCTGCCCTCGTCATACATATCCATTCTGATGATTCTTTCTTTCATGTATTGGCCCCTCCAAGCCTGGTTTTTTCGTCCCCTAATAACAGCCTCATGTATCTTTCCTGTAAGGACATCCGTGACGTTTCCATTTTCTATATAATCATACAGCTTCTTACAGCGGTCCGGAATATCTTCTCCTTCATATGTACAGTTAAAGAATATCTTTTCGGTACCGTCTTCCAGTTCAAGACCATTAACCTCTCTGCAACATTCTCTAAATGTATACCGGCTTTCTCCCCTCATAAACGGATCAAACGTACACATGAATATCACTTTACTCTCCGGAAGATCCCTATATGAACTGCCCCTGTCCATAAAGTCTATATCTATTGCACTTTGGTAAAAACGGCTCCTTCTGGGCAGCTGATGAAATTCCAGCGACTTGTTGTTCATGTTGTGCATCTCAGCATCATATACTATACCTTCGCTGTCCCGATTATACACATCCAGCCTTATTGGTTTTCCATCCACAGTGTACCTGAACTCTTTCTGTGTCTGAACCTCTTCAAGCTCCCCTACCGGTTCCTGCAGCAAGCATTCCAGTACACCCCTGCACAAGTCACGATCCTCCATTACCTTGCCGAACATGAAGTCATCCCTAAACTCCAGTTCATCAAAATCTTTCACTACTTTCTGTTTACCCATATTCTCCTCCTTTGATGATGTTGCTGCCGGCAGAAACCCTATGGATAAACAATTTTCACTATGTCCCTGCCTATAAAATGATTGGATTATAAGCAAAGACTTCAGAATTGATCAGATATGAATTACAGATAACCTTCATAGGTCATAAACTATTTTGAATTTTTGCTTACGGAAGAATTGTAACACATTCAATACATTTTGAGAACAACCAAGTACAGTTCACGTGCACCCGCATGTGCCGTTTTGACCGATTTGGGAATGTTCATATTAAATAGAAAAAGCTACAGTATCTGATAGAATCATCTTAGAAAAAGTTTTAAGGAGAGCTGATCTATGGCACGTTTAATCGGGCCCCCCCCTTTAATCATTCAGAAATGATAAGCATCTTGAGAAATATCAATGGCGGAAAATGCCTGTAAACGATATAAATGTGATAGAGGAAATAATAAGGACAGTCAAAATGCATCCCTGATCCTTTTACTTACATCCACCTTCCCTGTTTTTGAATTTTGATAACAAACCACAAAAAAACCATATCCGCTGACATCATTGCAATGCCATAAACAGAATATGGTCTTTAATCTGAATATTATTTCTTCCTCGGGATCCAGGGAATGCAACGGTTCACGTGCTTCTTGTATTCTGCGTATTCCTCACCGTACAGGTCAAGCAGCCACTTCTCTTCCGTATTGATCAGGACAATTGTCATGATAAGCCAGTTTACAAAGGGAAGGATGAACAGCCATGCACTATGGAACATCAGGGTACCGCCTGTGATCATCAGCCAGATTCCGCTGTACATGGGATTCCTGACCCATGCATATATCCCGTCGGTCTTCAGGATATTCTCGCTAATATTCTTATCCATTCCGGAACGTATCGCACTGATAAACCATACAACAAACCCTGCGATCCAGAGAGCAGCTCCCACACCAATGCTTACCCAGGACCATATACCCGACAGCCATCCTGATTTCAATACAGCAAAAGCCAAAATTACACCTGCAGCTGTCAAGGCGACCATTCCGCCGATCATAAACGGCCCGATTCCAAAAAGAGGAAGCTTCTGACCTTCCTTGATAAAATTCTTCATAATATACTACTCCTCCATAACAAATCGTGTAATTACAACGAGCAGTTAGTTATATCAAACTAGTGGTAATATTATATCCTCTCATATCAAAAAAGGCGTACACAGCATAGACTCCATGTGGAGTGCCAAATTTGTAGGACAGCGAATAATCCCGCCCGACAGACAGAATCTTGGAAGCATATTAAAGGAAAACGGACTTAAAGTATACGATGAATACAGACTGCTGCTTTTAAGCGATGGTCAGTGTGCACAGGATGACCTTCGTCTGGCACGGATCCGCGAAGATCAGGTCAGTACAGAAATAAAGAATAGACTAAATAAGAAAGTTCTGGATGTAATGACGCTGGACGGATTCAGGATACTGGTTTTTTTCAAAGACGGAAAAAACTCCTTCGCTGATATAAAAAAAATCTGCAAGGACGATCCTTTATTTGGAAATGTAACCGGCAATATTGAAAATTTCAGAAACATCAAAGTATCTCCCGGAGGACATGGAATAGAATGGGGGGAAGAACGGTTTATTTCAGCTGAAACCCTGAGAAAGTGCAGCGATAATTCAGAAATAACCTATGAAGATATTATCTGTTTTATAAAAACCAGGATGACAGACACAGCTGAAACTGCCCAGATGCTCAACTGTTCAAGGCAATATGTCAATCAGCTGACCGATAAAGGAAGACTATCTCCTGTCCGAAGCACCCCCGGCTCAAATCTCTACCTGAAAAGCGCACTCGAATCGGAGAGTTATTCCTAATAGAAAATCGCCCTAGTGCACCTTCTCAAACTCGAAAGTATTCAGGAATTTTCTTGCCCTGTCTGTCTTGGGCGCAGTGAAAAAAGATGTCGGATCTGAATCCTCCACAATGCTGCCGCCGTCAAGGAATATCACCCGATCGGCTATAGCTTTTGCGAAAGCCATTTCATGAGTAACTATCAGCATTGTTCTCTGCTGCTTTGCAAGATTGAGGATTACATCCAGTACTTCCCTTACCATCTCCGGATCAAGAGCGGCGGTCACTTCATCAAAAAGCAATATCTCCGGATGCATTATGAGCGCCCTTACTATCGCCACTCTCTGCTTCTGTCCTCCGGAAAGCTGCCTGGGATAATTGGACACCTTTGATAAAAGCCCCACTCTGTCGAGCAGCTGCTCTGCTTCTTTTTTCACCTCATCCTTTTTTCTCTTCTGCACTTTTAGCGGTGCCAGCATCACATTTTCAAGAATGCTCTTGTGTGGGAAAAGGTCATAGCTCTGAAATACCATGCCGATCTTCTCACGATATTTTGACTTTCGGTCCACAAGAGGATTAATGATGTTGCCCTCAAGTATCACCTTTCCCTCCTGAATATCTTCCAGACCGTTTATGCAGCGAAGCAGAGTGCTTTTCCCGCATCCCGAAGGACCGACCACCACAAGCACTTCACCTTTTTTTACAGAAAGATTTATGTCCTCCAGTATGGTAAGGTCATCAAATGATTTTTTTAAATGTTCTATCTTTAGTATCTCTTCCATGGTATACCTCTGTGCATTTACACTTAATTCTCCCAGCGTTTCTCCAGATATTTCGACAAACAGCTTATAGGCCAGCATGCCAGAAAATACAGCAGAAAGATAGTTGCAAAAATCCCAAACGCTGCTCCCGGTGAAGTCTTTCTGTTAGCCTCTATGATCTGCTGTCCCGTTTTCAGCACTTCCACTATTCCTATCATCATAATTAGCGATGTAGTCTTTATCATCCTCGTTATAAGATTAATCGAAAGCGGGAGCAAACGCCTTGCCACCTGCGGAATGATAATGTAGATATATGTCTGCAGCCTGCTAAAACCAAGCGCCTTGCTGCTTTCATACTGTATCATCGGTATACTTAAAAGACTTCCCCGCACAAGGTCTGCCATCTCAGCCGTTCCCCAGAATGAAAATACTATAATAGAAGAAAGCTCTGCAGAGATATTTTTCCCCGTCAGCTTCGTAAACCCAAAAAACACAATAAACAGCAACACTAACTGCGGCATTATCCGGACGATCTCCAGATAAATTCTTGTCACCACATTTATCAAAGGCTTTTTCTGGGACATAAGCATACCCACTATTATCCCTAAGAAAATGCTGATGACAACGGATACAAGACTTATCTTCATCGCCACTCCCAGTCCCTCCAGGAGACGGAGCATATTTTTTCCTTTTAATAATACATCAAAACCCATACTATATATCTCCGTATATTTTAAATCTTGCCTTCTTTTCAGCCACTGTTCCTATTATCGAAACCGGAAGGAGCATGATAATATAAAAGACCACAAGAAGGAACAGACTTTCCGTAGTGTCATAGTAAAGTCCTATAAGATCCTTTGCCGTAAACATAAGATCCATCAGGCTTATTGCTGAAAAAACACTTGTTTCCTTAAGCAGAAAAATAATGTTTGCAACTATGGCCGGCACACTCATGGCAAAAGCCTGAGGCAGTATCACCAGCCTGAAAAGCTGTGGCTTCGTCATTCCCAGGGACAGCGCGCTTTCTGTCTGTATCTTCGGAACAGATTCAAGACCGCTTCGTATGCTCTCTGTCATATAGCTTCCGCCGAGAAGACCCAAACCTATGATGCCGCATATCTCTGCTGACACCCTGATTCCCAGTATGGGAAGCCCGTAATACATAAAGAACAGCTGAACCAGTAAAGGCGTATTTCTGAAAAGTTCCACATACACCTTAACAGCAGCCGACAGAACCGGTATCTTAAAATAAAGAATGAAGGCGCATATCAGTCCCAGTGCAAAAGACAGTGCAATACCAAACCACCCTGTTTTTATGGTCAGTAAAAAGGCTTCCGCAAATAACGGTATGTATGATTTTATAACTTCAAAATCCATATACTAATGCTTTCTGTGATCAATGAACCTGGCTAACGCAGTTCCGAAATTCTGTATCAGCTGGAAAATAATTATGAGCAGTACTACCGTTACGATCATGATATCGGCCTGCCATCTGTAGTATCCGTATCTTACGGCTATGTCACCGAGTCCGCCGCCGCCTACTGTTCCGGACATTGCCGAATATCCAAGCAGTATACCTGTTGTTATAGTAGCTCCTGTAAAAAGCGAAACCCTTGCCTCCACTAAAAGTACTTTAAAAATAATCTGCAGATTGCTTGCTCCCATGGCCTTTGCAGCTTCTATGACTCCGGCATCAACCTCATTTAATGAAGACTCCACCACCCTTGCTATATAAGGTGCGGCACAGATCACCAGGGGCACAATGGTCGCGGTGGAGCCGTAGCTTTTTCCCACTACGAATTTTGTAAAAGGTATCAGCAGTATCAGCAGTATCAGAAAGGGAACGCTTCGTACTATATTACAGATAAAATCACCTATACCATAAATGATCCTGTTGGGTCTTAAACCTTCCTTCCTGGTAACATTTAAAATAATACCCATTGGCAGTCCAAGGACATATCCGAAAAATGTTGATACCAGCGTCATATAAAGGGTATCCTTTATACCCACCAGTATCATCTCAATAACTTTCTGATCAAACATCTTCCTTCACCTCCGTTACAGCCAGATTCCTTTCCTTAAGCCAGCCTATCATCTGTTCCTGCAGGTCTTCTCCTTCAGGCAGCCCCAGTATCATTTCACCTTTTGCTTTCCCTCCTACATTTCTCGTGTCCGCTTTCAGTATGTTGACCGGTGCATTAAAATTAAGGATCAGGTTGGCTATTACTGGCTCGTATGCTGAATTTTCAGAGAAGACTATACGCACTTTCCTTTCAGCCTCAAGTACATCCAGTGGTGAATATCTTATCTTCGTATCGAGAATAAGTTCCTTTGCAGCATCCGATTTAGGCGACTCAAATATCTCCTCTACTGCGCCCTCTTCCACCAGGTCTCCGTTATCGATAATGGCAACCTTATTACAAATACTGGTCACAACCGACATCTGATGGGTTATTATCACTATGGTTATGCCAAGCTTTTCATTTATTTCTTTTAAAAGCTGAAGTATGGATTCCGTAGTCTGGGGGTCAAGAGCACTGGTAGCCTCATCGCAGAGGAGTATATCCGGCTCTGTTGCAAGTGCTCTTGCAATCGCCACTCTCTGCTTCTGTCCTCCGGAAAGCTGTGAAGGATAAACCTTCGCCTTTTCCTCCAGGTTTACGGTTTTGAGAAGCTCCTTCGCCTTCTGCCTTGCCTCCTTTTTCTTTACCCCTGCAAGCTCTAGAGGAAAGCAGACATTGTCGGTAACACTTTTCTGCTCCAGCAGGTTAAAACTCTGGAATATCATCCCAATCTTGGAACGTTTCTTACGTAATTCCTTTTCGCTAAGAGTTGCCAGATCCACACCCTCGATAAACACCTGGCCGTCAGTAGGTCTTTCAAGAAAATTGATAGTCCTGACAAGTGTACTTTTTCCGGCACCGGACATACCGATTATTCCGAAGATGTCACCCTTCTCAATGGTAAGATTGATATTGTTAAGGGCCGTGACATTTAAGTCCTTTGCCTTAAAGGTTTTTGTTAGATTTTTGATTTCTATCTCGCTCATTTTATCTCCTGTTTCGTACAGCTTATGAACTGTACGTTTTGTTATTGTATTAAATGAATACACTAATCAGATTAGTATATTCATTTAACATAATATACCGTGACTGTCCAGATCTTTTATGATTGTGAACAGCCACGGTTACTTAGAATAGTCGTTATTTCGTATGGGAGACGTTATAACAATTCTTTATTTTTGTACCGATTAGCTTTGTTATCCTTCTTAACTCAGTTAACCGTTTTACAGTTTCTTATTTGTCGTAGAACACTACTGCACCGTCATAAGTTTCTTCGATGAACTGCTGGATCTCTTCAGATCTTAATACAGCCACCAGAGCCTTGATCTTGTCAGAAGACTCGTTGCCGTCATATACAGCAATGATGTTCACATATGTTTCAGCTGCGATTGAATCACTTGCTTCGTATGCGATTGAATCCTGGCCTACAGAATATCCTGCCTCAAGTGCGTAGTTACCGTTAAGTACAACGAATGCTACTTCATCAACAACTCTTGCTACCTGTGCTGCTTCAAGCTCAACGAACTGAATGTTGTAAGGGTTCTCTGTGATATCGTTAACAGTTGCTGTAAGTCCTACTCCGTCAGCCAGTGTAAGTAAACCGTTGTCCTGAAGAAGAAGAAGTGCTCTTGCTTCGTTTGTAGTATCGTTAGGTATTGCAATGGAATCTCCATCAGCTATCTCATCAAGACTGCTCTTTGTTCCGGGATAGATTCCAAAGGGCTCATAGTGGATATCGCCTGCATCTACAAGATGTGTTCCCTGCTCCTCATTGAAGCTGTCAAGATAAGGAACATGCTGGAAATAGTTAGCATCAAACTCACCTGACTCTACAACAAGGTTGGGCTGTACATAATCTTCAAACTCAGTTACCTCGAGTGTGTATCCGTAATCGTCAAGTATGTCTGCTGCCTTAGCAAGTATCTCTGCGTGAGGTACGGGTGAAGCTGCTACAGTGATAACCTCGCCGTTGCCGGGTACGATATCAAGAGCGTCTGCTGTGTCTGCAGCAGGTGCAGCGTCATCAGATGCACCACCGACAACTCCGCCTTCAACAACGAGTGTATCTTCGTAATCTGCACCGTAGGTATCAAGAAGTGTAGCCTCATAATCTGCATGGAAGAAATTCTCATTACCAAGTGTCTTGATCTCATCATTCAGCCAGCTAAGCAATGTGTCATTTCCTTTTGATACAGCAGGTGCTATGGTATCCTGGCTTCCAAGCTCTGGAATACCTACCACATATCCCTCATTCTCAAGAGCATATGCTATAACTTCTGTATTGTCATTTGCCCAAGCTACGCCTGTTCCGTTTTCAAAAGAAGTTTTTGCTGTTGCATATGTATCAAACTTCTGAAGCTTGATGTCCGGATAGTTTTCTTCGAGATATGTCTCAGCCGTTGTACCGGAGATTACGATCACCTGATCATCTGCACCAATCTGATCAAGGCTTGTTATAACATTGCTTTCAGGTGAAACAACACCCAGCGCCACATTCATATAGGGAAGAGCAAAATCAACCTTTTCTGCTCTCTCTGCTGTTACCGTGAAGTTTGCAAGTACAATATCAACCTTACCTGTCTCAAGATATTCAACTCTGCTTGCTGCCTCTGTTGATACATAGTTTATATTCACTCCAAGATCCTGTCCGATCCTCTCCGCAAAATAAACATCATATCCCTGATAATCACCGTTCTCATCAACATATCCAAAGGGATTCTTGTCGGAGAATACTCCGATATTGATGGTTCCATCTGCCTTGATCTCATCGAGCGTCCTGTATACCTTGCTGTCATCATTGCCGGCAGCAGCTGCTGTTCCGGGATCATTTGCGTTCTCGCATCCTGTAAGTGCAGCCAGTCCAAGGCTCGCAGTCAGGACACCTGTAAGTAAGTTTCTGAATAGTTTCTTTTTCATAGTTCTTCTCCTCTTTTTTATTGATCAAATATTCTACTGTCTCAGAAGTTTTAATTGACCGGGCATTTGTAATCTGCACTTGTAAATTTATGCATTTAAAATGCCCGGTGATTTTTACTCCCGGGCAAATGGAATACTTAAATCCGAAATGACGAATCTCCGTATTAGGCGTATGACAAATGAGCCAAACGCCCGACCACATTACCTGCCCGGGAGCACAGCATTCGACACATACACCAGCAACAGCCGTTTGTCTTTACTACATTTGCACTCATATTGTCATCCTCCTTTTTAGTATAAGTAATTCGCAAGGCCTTGCCTTACGTTGCTCATATTACAGCCATTTACCTAGCAAGTCAATAGGTTGATGTATAGATAATTTTAATCATTAGTGATAAGTATTACTTATCACAGCAGTGAGCTATCCGGTACTGTGAGAAATGGGGAATTCTGGAATAGTACAGCTTACCGTCACTATGATTTAGATCTGTCTTCGGACTTGCGGTTCAAAATATAGATAAATATAAGATAGAGCACTACTCCTACAATAGTCATGATCAGCCCCTGATTAAGATATGGTGTACGATAAGATAGTACAATATCATTATTTCCTGAAGACAACAAAATACCGATAAAACCCAGATCTGCACGATACACCTTTGCTTTTTCTCCATTTACCATTGCTGTCCAGCCTTCATCATATGAAATCGGAAGGAAAAGTATTGCATCAGTATCTGCATCTGCAGAACAGGTATACGTTCCTTCTGCAGGTTTATATACTTCAACATGTAAGGCTTCCGTAACGAAAATTCTATCATTCTGTCCCGTTTCATCTTTAACACAGTTATTCTTATTTTGTTCTATATCATCTATAACATTATCCTTGCAATATGATTCTATATTATCTATAACACTAACATTACTTTTTTGTTCTATATCTACTATAGCAGCATCTTCAAGGACAACATATCTGTCAAGCTTATCCCTGAATGACAGTTTATCATCCAGTCCCTGTATGCCGGATTCACTTACTGCTGATGTATACAGCATTCCGAAACCTGTTGCAGCTTTATTTTGATATATTGTAATATCCCCATTACTATCTGCTCCATCCTGATTCACGTCGGGTACGTAAAGTATCATATCCTCAGATCCGGTAATCATATCACCCTTATCCATTACGTACCTTATCCCCAGAAGTTCATTTAATACATCATTTGCTGGATCCTGTTCGTAAACAACATACTTTTCTCCAAGAGTTCCTCCTCCATAAACTGCCTCTGGCCAGAATGTCCTGAAGAAGCTTTGTACATACTTATTGTATGTCCCTATATAATACGACACTCCCGGATAATCCCATGTCATACTCCCATTAAAATATGTTCCGCCGGAATATGTTTTTTCTATGCGATAGTAGTCCTCATCTGCAGAACTGATCATTGCAACTGTCTCTGCAGTATCATCTCCGGCATACTCATTATTTCTGATCACTTCTTTGGTAAGCGCCACTCTGTTGTTAAGCGTAACGGAATTGTCTGCGATAATATCCAAAGCTGAAAGCATCAGAATTGCAGGAAGGCCGTACTTTAGAATATAACCCTTGAGCCTGCCGGCTCCCATAAGACGACTGCAAGATACAATTATCGCTGCCACAAGTATGGTCATGACTTTTACATATTTCATATGCATAAAAATAAAATTACCGGCAGATATCGGTACAGAGTATTTAATTATGAATATGGCAGACGCGATCGACACAAGCACAAGTGTGATCACAGCAGACTTTGACAGTTCACTTCTGTTTGAAAGCACATATGCAAGTGCGTAAGCAAATACCGGAAGCAGCACAAATGAAAACCTGTATGATACAGCCGTACACATATTGAATATCCAGGGAAGCACAGGCGTAAGTATCGTATATGCACCAAGCATAAAAACTATCACCATCAAAATCTTCTTTTTACTCTTTACCGTTAAATCCACAAGCATCGTTATAGTAAAAGGCAATACCAGACAAGTGCAGAAAAGCTGGATATTTTCGTAATAATTCAGTATTCCTTCGTATGTAACCGAATCACCCTGAAGATTATTTGAAAATAATCTGAGAAGCAAAGACACAAGAGTATCCCTATCGTAAAATGTCGTGAGCACATCCGTGAAGCGATCAAACACGCCACCATCGGTAACCCTGTCGGTAACTGTAGTAAGCTGATAAACTGCAGGTACGGATATGACAGAAGATATCAGCCCGGCAATCATAACTGCAGACCAGAAATGACCAAACTTAATTATTTTATCTTTATATTTTTCTCCACTTACAAGTAAACGAAATACCAGGTAAATCGCTGCCGCAAGTCCTATCATATATGAAATATATACCGAGAAAACCAGACAGAGTGCCACCGCAGGCACAAGATATCTTAAAGTCCTTTTATCACGTAAGCTTTTTTCAATCAGAAAGAATATCAGCATTAAAAATACACATGCTGTAGAAAAAAAGTAATGCTGTCCCCAGAGACAGATGAAACCGCTCAGAGAACAGGCATAAGCTCCGAATACTGCGGATTCTTTGGACAGCCTGAAGCAACGCAGGAAGAAGATGGCAAACAGTCCGCAGAGATAACACCTGACTATAAACATAACAGTTATGGAAAAAAAAGCAGCTTCCTTAAATCCCAGCGAAAAAAGTATCTCTGCAGGAAGATTAAAAAAATCCATAGTCCAAGACTGCAGATTTATCATATCGAGACCAAGACCTATCCTGTCATTCCAAAAACTCCCGTTTCCAAATGACATCCCCATGAGATTCATATAGGGAACATACTGGGCAGATGTATCACTTCCAACGTCAAAAAAAACCGGATATGCGTTTCCGCGAAGATATACGCGAAAACATATGATAAGTGTTGCAATACTTACAATTGAATAAAAGAGTACCGGATGCGCGGTCAGATATTGATATACCTTATATATAACAGATGTTTTTCTTCCAACCGGCTGACTCATAAATATAAAGTCCTCAGATTCTTCAAATTATATAAACTATGTTTTAAAACTCTTAAGGCTTACTTAAACACCGTCAGACAATACTACACGTCATCTTCCCATATGGGATCCTGTATTCCCATATAGAAAAGCAGGTCAGACCAGTTCATAATCTTCATCCTTCCGGTTCTGTCATATGCTGCCATTCCGATTTCATATATTCCGGTGGGAATTGCATCATCTTTAATGTGAACTCCAAATCCGGTAAGCTCTGTATTGACCTGGTCTTCAAGATTGTCATCCACATCTTTTCTGTAGAGCTCGTTTATATTTAACTTATAGATCGTGCCATCTTCTCTGTTCTTCAATAATAATTCTTTATCGAAACATGCATTATCTGAACCGATCACAAAACTAAATCCGGCAATATAATGTCCGCAATCCTTGTAGTCACCGCCAAATCCACCGTAAAGCCTGCTAACAGGTCCCTTGCTTTCCACGCTCACATTCAGGCAGGCATCCTCAGTGAAACCGTCTGTGCTCTTAAGCACTTCTGCCTTGCTGTATGGAAGTTCCTCAGGCAATGGCAGATCCTTAACACGTATAGAAGATGTCACGCTGCCCACAAGATTTTTGTTATAGAATGGATCCGCCCTGAACATATCCGGATGCAATGAATAAAGATGTCTTAATTCACGCTTCATCCTTTTATTCTTTACGGGATCATCTCCGTCATACCCACGACTCAGGGATTCGTGATGATATAAGAAGATATCATTATCACATGCTATATAATATCCCGCTTCAATGACCCTGAAACTTAGATCCACATCATTAAAGGCAACGGCAAAGCCTTCATCAAAACCGCCAATCTCATTAAAAAGCGGCTTTTGCATCATTAAACAGGCTCCGGTCACCCCTGACAGATCATGGATTCCCCTGTTAAAGCCAAAATAATACTCTTTCTCGTCGCTGAACTTCTGATATTTATGCAGAGGACCGAAACAGGTATTGGTTATGCCTGCATGCTGGATAAGATTTCTTTCCGGATAAAGAAGCTTGCTGCCCACAGCTCCGGTCCATGTTCTATTCATAATAGAACAGAGCCTTGCAAGCCATTCTCCCGAATCATTATTTACACATTCTATATCGTCATTTAAGAAAAGTACTATTTCGTATTTTGATGCCGCCGCGCCCTTATTGCACATCCTTGAAAAATTGAACTCTTCTTTTTCATAGATATAAGATACACCTTTGCAGGCAGGCATTCCTGATATAAATGAAAGACATTCTTCATACCGGGCTCTATTCTCATCATTGCTGCCGTTATCTACGAGTATGACTTCATATTCTGTTTTGGATACGGTTTTTGCCAGAGATTTCATGCATACATCAAAAACTTCAGGATGATCCTTTGATGGAATGACAATGGTAACACCATCATTTTCTGTTCCCGTTTCAGGCATCACGGGCGCATTGTCCGCTCCTCCAAAACGTCTTCCATGAAAAATGTCAGAATCTATGTATGATCTATAGAGAGTTTTGGAAATATGCCCTATTGGAAAATACATTCCCTGCCTGCGCTCAAATCCTCCCGCAGCAAGAGCAAGCAGACCGAAAAGCCTGTCTGCATCACAGTCCGCAGTAATATCAGTCCTTATCTTTTCTAAAAGTGAAAATCTGAAAGCAAAGAGATTACCTATATAGAATGCGTCAAGGTAACTGTCCGGAGACCAGTCAGGTTTGTGATAAAAATCTGAATATATACGCTCTGCCCCGGAATCATCAATGATCAGCTCATCTCCGTAAACCAGCGAAATATCCGCATTATCCTTAAAAAAACGGCAGATTTCCGCATTTGCATATCCGCATAATTCCCCATTTTTATCACTGTACATTACGATTATGTCACATTTCTTTTTTTCAGCCAGTGATCTTATATCGGAATATGGGACAGTACACACGGAAAAACCTGACCAGCCACTGGCACCGCTTTTTTTCGCTGCCTCTTCCTCAAGCCGGTCATTTCCGCCGCGTATATTCTTCAGATATCTGACACGTTCCTTATACTGCTTTGTCCTTTTTTGAACAAGGATGTTTTTTATGAATTTCTTCATCTATGATAAAGTTTCTTGGTCTGATAGTGGGGTTCGCTGGTAAGGTTCACTCCAAGACGCCTGAAAGTATTGGTATCAACAGATGAAAGTATGACACTGGTATGTACCTCTGTGCCACGGAGATTCTTAAGCTGCTCCATAGCCCTTGCCGCTTTTTCATCCGTAGCTGCACAGACCGAAAGAGCAATAAGTATCTCATCAGTATGAAGCCTGGGATTGTGTCCGCCAAGATACTGAACCTTCAGGTCCTGTATGGGTTCTATAACCTCAGGTGAAATAAGCTTCACCTCATCATCAATGCCTGCCAGAGCCTTAAGCGCATTGAGGAGCAGTGCCGATGAAGCTCCCAGCAGTTCAGAAGTTCTCCCTGTTACTATGGTTCCGTCCGGAAGCTCCATTGCTGCCGCCGGACCTCCGGTCATTTCTGCTTTTACAAGTGAAGCACCCACAACAGGTCTGTCCTCAATGGAAATACCCGCCTGCTTCATCAGAAGCTCTATCTTTGTAACCTGGGAATCGTCTGCATTTCCCTGTCTCTTTTGACAGAGCGTATTATAATATCTTCTGATTATCTCTGCATTCGCAGCATCTTTTACAGCTGCATCATCAATGATCGCATTGCCTGCCATATTTACACCCATATCAGTAGGTGACTTGTAGGGCGACTCTCCCATGATACGCTCGAACATTGCGTTGAGCACAGGGAATATCTCAACATCACGGTTATAATTAACAGTGGTCTCTCCATATGCTTCCAAATGGAAGGGATCGATCATATTTACATCATTTAAGTCTGCAGTCGCTGCTTCATATGCAAGATTTACAGGATGCTTGAGCGGTATGTTCCAGATGGGGAAAGTCTCATACTTAGCATAGCCGGCCTTTACGCCATGCTTATACTCATGATAAAGCTGTGAAAGGCATGTGGCCATTTTTCCTGAACCCGGTCCAGGTGCAGTAATGACTACAAGAGATCTTGTTGTTTCAATGTACTCATTTTTCCCGTATCCCTCGTCACTTACTATAAAAGGAATGTTTGCAGGATATCCTGAAATGGGATAATGTCTGTATACCTTGATCCCCAGTGTCTCAAGCTTCTTCTGATAGGCAACTGCGGCAGGCTGCCCGGCAAACTGTGTCAGCACAACGCTCCCCACATACAGACCGTAATCCCTGAATGCATCGATAAGTCTCAGCACATCCATATCGTATGTAATGCCTAAATCTCCGCGGACTTTGTTTTTTTCTATATCACCGGAATTGATAACAACAACTATCTCCGCATCATCCTTTATCTTGCTGAGCATACGGATCTTTGAGTCAGGCTGGAAGCCCGGCAGTACCCTGGATGCATGGAAATCATCAAAAAGCTTTCCGCCGAATTCCAGATAAAGCTTTCCGCCGAAAAACTTTATACGCTCCTGTATCTTCTCAGACTGAAGCTGCAGGTATTTTTCGTTATCAAAACCGATCTTTGTCATTGCCTTGTAAACTCCCTTCTTATTTTGCCAGGTTCTCTCTTGCTACAGCCAGCATAAGCTTGATCCTGTTTTCCTGATTGACCTTCGTAGCACCGGGATCATACTCTATATCCACTGCATTGACTCTGGGATCCACCTGACGCACTTTGTTAAGAACGCCCTTTACTGCCACATGGCAGGGAAGACATCCAAAGGGCTGCACGCAGACTACGTTTTCATAACCATGCTCTGCAAATTCCAGCACCTCTGCTGCCACATACCAGCCTTCACCCATGCTGTTTGCCCTGTCGATTATGCCGTCAGCCCTCTTCACCAGATCAGCCACACGTTCAGGTGCGGTAAACTGCGGAAATTCTTCTATCGCAGAAATCAGCAGATCCTCTATTCCCAGGAACCACTTCATGACGATTTCCATGATCACCCTCTTCCAGGGCTTTCCGCCGAATTTCTTAAGCTCTTCCAAAGCTCCGTTTGTCTTGTAGACACCGAATCCAAGCATGCTTGGCATATATACTTCACAGTCCTGCTCCGCCAGAAATTCCTCAAGATGGTTATTGCCGGGTACAGAATATTTCAGGAAAAGCTCTCCGACTATAGCCACCTTTACTTTTTTCTCATCAGTCTTTTGTATCTTTACAAACTCTTCACCCATTGCATGGAGATTTTTTCTCATTGCTTTCTTCGTATAGCCTCTTCCATGCTCGTACTCATTAATGATAAACTTGATCCACTTATCGATCAGCGCATCCGTCTCACCCTTATTAATTTCATAGGGCCTGATCTGGTTGCCCAGTATCATGAGGAAGTCGCCATAGACCATTCCGGAAACTGCCATAAGCAGTGTCGAGGGCCTCATCAGCACACCGCCGTTATATTCCATGAACCAGATATTCGCTGAAAGGAAAGGCACATTGGGATAGCCCGCCTTTTCAAAAGCCTTCCTCATCAGGTTAATATAGTTGGTATCCCTGCAGCCACCACCTGACTGGGTGATAAGCATAGCCACTTTATTCGGATCATACTTTCCGCTTTCCATGGCTGTGAGCATCTGGCCTGTGATCAGCAGGCAGGGATAGCAGATATCATTGTGCACATACTGCAGTCCCTTCTTGAGTACATCCGGACCTTCATAGCCCATCAGGTCAGTATTATAGCCGTCCCTTGCAAGGATTGGCTTTATCAGACGGAAATGAAGAGGCGCCATCTCCGGTATCAGGATGGTATACTTCTCCCGTTTCATTTTCAGGCTGTATTCAACTCTTTTTTTATAATGCTTAAGAGTGGTCTTCATCTGCTTGCCTCTTCCTCAGCCTGCTTTATCGCTGCTATCAGGCTTCTCAGGCGGATCTTAACTGCACCTAAGTTCGTTACTTCGTCAATCTTTATCTGTGTATAGAGACAGCCTTCGCTCTCCAGTATGCTCCTGACCTCATCAGTTGTGATGGCATCCAGTCCGCAGCCGAAGGAAACAAGGTGGACCAGATACATGTCAGGCTGTCTTGAAACATACGCCGCAGCGGAGAAAAGTCTCGCATGGTATGTCCACTGGTTTCGAAGATTCAGGGTAAGCTTCTTCATATGGTGGCTTATTGAATCCTCGCTTATTACACCGAAACCAAGCTGTGCTATCAGTTTGTGTATGCCGTGGTTTATCTCAGGATCCGTATGGTATGGTCTGCCGGCAAGACACACGATCTTTTTGCCCTGCTGCCTGCACTCATCGATTATCTCTGCAGCCCTTACACGCATTGCATTTTCATAAGCCGCATATGCTGCATATGCAGCCTCGCATGCAGCATTCACCTCGCCCCTTGATACAGGACCGAAATGCTTATTCATCAGCTCCCACATGCTCTTTTTGAAATGACCTTTATTGTGGGGGCCCAAATATTCACATATGTACTTACTCTTGCCGAAGTTGCGGATGTTTGCTCCGATAACCTCCGGATATCCTGCTATCACCGCACAGTTATAATGATTTTCACCATGGTGCTCATTGAAATTAAAAGTCAGGCAGGGGAAAAATATCGCATCCACCTCGTCCTCTATTAATTTAATGATATGTCCGTGAACCATCTTTGCCGGGAAACATACCGTATCGGAAGGGATAGTTCCCTGCCCCTTTATGTACATCTTGCGGTTTGAAAAACCGGAGATCTTCACGCCGTAACCGAGTTTTGTAAAAAATGCATGCCAGAAAGGAAGCATCTCATACATATTGAGTGCCATAGGCAGACCAACGATCTGCTTAGGCTCTGTCGGCTGTGTCTCCAGAAGCTTTTCAAAATATTTTAATTTGTACTCATAGAGATTGTGCGAATCATCGGAAGACTTCTGCGTCACCGGCTTCTCACACTTATTGCCGCCGATAAATCTGCGCCCTCCGGGGAAAGTATTCACTGTTAAATTGCAGTGGTTATTGCAGCCGCTGCAGTTAATACTCTTAGTCTCGTAAGTAAACTCATCCAGTTCCTGCTTTGATATAAGTCCTTTTGCGTCCCGAGAGACTTTACCTGACCTGACTGCAGCTGCATGTGAACGCTCTGCATAAAGGGCCGCACCATAAGCACCCATCATGCCGGCAATATCAGGACGTATCACATTTACCCCCAGCTCTTTTTCAAATGCACGAAGGACCGCATCATTAAGGAATGTTCCGCCCTGAACCACTATCCTTTCTCCCAGCTCCTTCGCAGTGTTGACACGGATTACTTTATATAATGCATTCTTTACCACGGAAATGGAAAGACCTGCGGAAATATCTTCAACGGACACGCCCTCTTTCTGCGCCTGCTTAACCGACGAATTCATGAACACGGTACATCTGGAACCAAGGTCCACCGGCTTTTTACCAAAGAGCCCGATCTTTGCAAACTCGGCTATCTCATATCCCAGGGATCCCGCAAAAGTCTGAAGGAAGGAGCCGCAGCCGGAAGAACAGGCTTCATTAAGGAAGATATTGTCAATGGCACCATTCCGTATCTTAAAGCATTTCATATCCTGACCGCCGATATCGATGATGAATTCAACATCCGGCAGGAAGAATTTAGCAGCAGTAAAATGTGCCACAGTCTCTACTATGCCAAGGTCAATACCGAGAGCAGACTTCATCATCTCCTCACCGTAACCGGTAACCGCAGCACTAGTGACTTTTATGTCGGGATATTTTTCATACATTTCCTTAAGCAGCTCAACCACCACATCAATGGGACGTCCCTGATTGGAGGTATAGCGTGAATAGAGAATGCTGCCGTCCTTATCGATCAGCACCAGCTTTAAAGTAGTGGAACCGGAATCTATCCCTAAGAAAACCTCTTCGGAAATATCAAAGCTGTCTCTGTGCTGCACGGTGTCTTTTGCATGACGCTCAGAAAATTCTTTATACTCAGCCTCGTCCTTAAATAAAGGCTCAAGGGCATTGTCAGCAGAGAATTCCCTCTTCTCGCCTATCTTTGCAAGAGCTTCATTTAAGTCTATGGATTCATTTGCATAATATGCTGCACCGAGAGCCACGAAAAGAAGTGAATCATCGGGAAGGGTTCCCTTCAGATGAAGTGCCTCGTCGAAACTGTCACGGAGATATGACATGAATGTAAGGGGGCCGCCAAGATATACCACATTGCCCTCTATGGGATGTCCCTGGGCAAGGCCTGTAATAGTCTGATTGACTATTGCCTTGTAAATGCTTGCGGAAATATCCTCTTTCCTTGCACCCTGGTTCAAAAGAGGCTGGATATCAGTCTTTGCGAAAACACCGCAGCGTGACGCAATTGAATAGACCTTGTCCGAATTCATGGCAAGTTCATTCATCTCATCACCGGTGATATTCATTAGGGATGCCATCTGGTCTGCAAATGCACCCGTACCTCCGGCACAGGTTCCGTTCATGCGGACTTCCAGATTGCCTTTTAAGAAAAGTATCTTTGCATCTTCGCCGCCAAGCTCTATTACCACATCGGTATCAGGAATACGGTTTGATACCGCAACCTTTGTGGCATAAACCTCCTGCACAAAAGGAATGCCCGCATTTTCAGCGAGTCCCATTCCTGCCGAGCCGGATATCGCCAGCTTTACGGGCTCCGTGATATTAAACTTTTTGATAACCCCTTCCACAACCTCTTTGGTCTTTTCGATTATCATTGCAAAATGACGCTCGTAACTGTTATGGATTATCTTATTTTCATCATCAAGCACCACACACTTTATCGTGGTGGAACCTACATCTATACCTATTCTCATTTCGTCCTCTTCCCTTAGGATCCGTCCCGAAATAAACCCGGCATCTCCCTTGGTCTGATTCATTCTGCGTGACACGTTCAAGTAATTTCATTACCAGTCCTTACCGATACGATTTGCCAGAAAGGTAGGTTCATCAAACCGGGGATGCACCGCCGCAATGTGCCAAACGACCTCAGTCTCTACAGCCTCTTGATAAATTTAAGATAGCTGAGACCTATCTTGCTCCATCTAAAGCCCAGCTTCTCAAGCTCTGCCGTCGTGTACTCATTACTGATGGGTACATTCTTGGAGGCTGATGCGATCGCATTATAGAATGAAAGCACCATAACTCCCTTGTCGGCAATCTGTTCCTTAAGGCTCATTTCAAATACTTCCCTGGGAACACGCTTGGCACTAAGCATAAACTTTTTGCAGAGCGCATCCAGATTATATACATTCGGGTTATAAAGGTTGTAAATATTATTTACATGGTGGTTCATCGCAAGCAGCACATATGCCTCCGCACACTCGTCCACCGGTGTAAAGTCTATTGGATACTCAGCGAGCTCTTTGGAATACATCTTGACCTTGAGTAATCCCTTGAAACGCTCCAGGAATCCGTTGTCGCTTGCATTCTTCTGGAACATGCCGTCTGACTTTCTCCAGGTCAGGTTTCCTATACGGAAGATATTGGCCTTAAGCCCGGCCTCTCTGGCGAGAAGCACACGTTCCTCGGACTTATACTTTGAATGAATGTAAACATTCTGCTCATAGCTCTGACCAATATCCAGGCAGAACTCGTCGAACTTCGCATCGGAATTGCTCTGTGCTACCGTTCCCGCTCCGTTGACGCTGGCCGTTGATGTATGCTGGAGCACTGCACCTGCAGCCTTACAGAAATCGATCACATGCTGGGTTCCTATTACATTGGAACGCTCAAAATCCTCATAATGTCCGGCATGATGCACATTGGCTGCCACATGGAAGACCATATCGATCTTCTTTGCAAGTATCTCATACTCTGACTCCGTCAGGCCGAACTTATCCAGCTCTATATCACCCTTTACCACCTTATAAGAGAATTTCTCATATTCCTTCGGGAAATACGTCTTAAGCGTAGGCTTGAGCTTGTCTATATTACGGACGAGGCAGACAACATGGAGATTGCGCCTTAAAAGCTCTCTTAAAATATGCGCACCAAGGAAACCTGTCGCTCCGGTAAGCAGTACATACTGGGGATCCGCTTCATAAAACAGATTACTGTTATGCCGGATAAGTGAATTTACATCCACCTTTTCCTCTTCTTTCTTCTTTTCCTGGGAGCTGCCGTTTAAGAGCATCTCCTCAAGCATTTCCACAGTAGGGAACTCATAAATATCCTGAGCCTGGACGCCTATGATGGTGGCATACTCCAGGGCAGACAAGGAATCGCCGCCGCGCTCGAAGAAATCATCCTTAATTCCCACATCGCTGATGCGAAGTACCTGCTCCATTGCATCACAGAGACGCTTCTGCTCTGCGGTGGAAGGCGCTACATAATCTTTCTTACGCTCTTCCTTTTTGTTCTTTAACCACGCCATGACTTCATTGCGCTTTGTCTTCAGGGTGGTAGTCTTGGGAAGGTCACCGGGACGGAAATCCAGACCAACTACCTTTTTATAAGGGGGCAGCTTATCGTTCATTTCCCGGATTCCATTCTTGATGACACGGATAGTTGTGTCCCTCATGCTCTCGGGAACTATCAGAGCAGAAATCTTTCCGCTGTCCTCATATACAAATGCATCCTTTACACCGGATATCTTCATCAGATATCCTTCGATCTCTTCAGGATATATATTCTTTCCGTTATCAAGGATTATCAGATTCTTGGCACGTCCGGTTATGAACAAATATCCATCCTTATCTATATAGCCAAGGTCTCCGGTCTTAAACCACCCTTCATCAAAGGCAGCTTCGTTTTCCTCCGGATTCTTATAATATTCCAGCATCACGGCATCACCCTTAAGCTGGATCTCTTCATTTTTGATCCTGACATTCATATAGGAAGCTGGCTTTCCGACGGAACCTATCCTGTCGCTCCCGGGACAGTTCGCAGCTATAAGGGGGGCACACTCAGTCATGCCATATCCCTGATATACATGAAAACCGAAGCCGTCCAGGGTCTCTGCAATCTCCGGACGAAGTGCCGAACCTCCTACCACTATGGTATGGAGCTTTCCACCGAAAGCATCATAGATAGGCTTATACAAAGATCTCTTGGCATCAATATTAAGCTTGTTCAGGGTGCCGTCAACACGTTTGGCAAATTTTATTTTCTTTTTATATTTAGGGGAAGACACAGCCTCCATGATCTTTTTATAGAACATCTCGGCAATGGCAGGCACGACCACCATGACCGAAGGGCTGAAACGCTTCAGATTGGCAACAATATTCTCCAGCTTATCATTGATGCAGATAGTGGTTCCGGTATATAGAATGCCCAGATTGCCGACAGTCAGCTCAAATGTATGGTATATGGGCAGAACAGACATGACCACAGGCTCACCCGGTACTTCCTTGTCATAGCCCATGCGGTAGATCTCGTTGATATTGCTGACTACATTTTTATGGGAAATGAGCACACCCTTGCCGGCACCGGTGGTTCCGGAAGTAAAAAGCAGAAGGCAGGGATCCTCCGGCTTTACCTTGGGAAGCTTGCCACGCTCAGTGCGAAGCATCTCACGGTACATCGTGCCGGACAAGGAATAAACCTCCCGCCTGTCCTTATATTCATCATCAATCTTTTTGATATCTTTGATCCAGGGCTCAAATTCCTCGGCAACAAATACCATACGGGCTTCACCCCTGGTTATCAGGCCCAGAATCTCCTCCTTTGGGAGCAGCTTATCAATAGGGACAACTACATTTCCGCTTATGGCAGATGCTAAAAATGTGACAATCCACGGATAGGAAGTGCCTCCGATTATAGCAATCTTTTCACCTCTGCACCCGGCATCCATCAGCCAGGTCGCCATAGCAAAACAATCCCTTGACAGCTCACTGAAGGTCTTTTCCACAATGCTGTCATACTGTATATAACGGTATGCAGTCTTATCCTTATATGCTTTGTTTATTTCCGAAACGAATTCCTGAAGATCCGTAAGCATTTTATTCATAGTAATTCCCCGGATAAATCTATGCAAAATTTCAACGCTATATTATAGCATAACCACAATGGTTTTACTATCAGCGTTTAGATATTTCTCAGCTACTTATACTTACTCGTACAGGCTCTCATAATCATAGTTCCTGTAAAACTCATCAACCTTATCAAAATATTCCATATAATTATCCTTTGTCAGCTCATGGGGAGAGTCCGGCTTTGACATTTCCTCAAGTATCATATCGCTGATCTCGCCGCTGAAATGACAGTCGTCGGAATAGTTGTCCAGATCCATTACCATGTCCGTGTCATCGTAAAAGCAGAAAAGATGGATATTGTCATACTGCAGCAACTCACCGGATACGAAGCGGAATGTTTCCATATACCTGTCAAAGGTCCCGGTCGCTATCTGGTTGTTATACCAGTTGATGCCGCTATAGGGCGGTATAAAATAATAAAACTGCACATCCGGGTGAGCCTTGGCGCTTGCAATGACATTCTGCTCGATGTTATCCCTGATGATTTCTTTTTCCGCATCGCTCAGATGCACCGTCAGATCCGCCACGTATGGTTTGGGGAAATGAGCCAGCACTATATCCTTTCCCACGGGACGCGCGTCTGCAAATCTTGAGTACTCGTCAAAGCTGTTCGCAGGCACACCTCTTATGGTACGCCCTAAGATTTCAGGAATGTAATAGGTTAATACCTTCTTGTTGAAAATGTACTCAACGTCATTGAGAATATTATTATCGTAAAGATAATCAGGGTGTGGTACTTCCGGACTGTCCATATCCTTATCAAACATGATAAACGCCATTTCCAGCGAACATACCACCACTTTCACATCCGGATTATACGAAAGCGCCCTCTCTGTTGACTCAGATATCTCCTTAAAATATGATCCCGCGTAGGAAATCTTTACAAAATCCATCCCCCAGCACTCATTCGCAATTGAAGTTTTGAAATTCTCGGTCATGGAGGTTCCGGTGATAATACCCTCATACTCAAAGTTTCTTGCAATGCCGTCATTCTGGTATCTTTCATTATCAAGGACATAGGACAAGCCTTTTACGGGGGCATGGTAGTGAAACCAGGGATCAAAAGTGACGACAAGGATTATCACAGCCAGGAACAGTACCGCGGTGATCACGCATAGCTCTATGAAAAATTTTTTCCAGGGATTATTTTTATTCATTATTAGTATCCTACGTTCCCCGTTACCGTACAGCCTGCTCTGGCGGTGGGGCCGTTCATTAAGCAGTTCTTACGGAACTGCCTAAGTATATTCAGTCCAACCGGGACCGTTCACACGCTACATCCATGTAGCGTTGTTCACTCGGGTCACCATCCGTGGTGACCCGTCCCTACTTTACATAAGCAGTTCCGAGAACTGCTAAATTCACTCTAACACCGCCAGCACAGGCTGCACGACGGGGAACTCACGCTGTGATATCACCAACAATTTCAAATTTTATTTTCTCTAAAACTTGAAGTATATAAAATCAGCCACAGTTCCAAGGCATACAAAGGATGCCAGGAAAAGCACAGCCGTAATCAACGCTGTAAACAGCGTGGGTTTATATTTCATTTCGTATATGTTCTTTCCAAAGAAAACAATAGCAAAAACACCTGCGAAAAGCATCGGCACAAAAATATTAAGGTGTCTTGTGGCAAAGGCAAAATCATTTAAGCCGAAAGAATTATAGAAAACTGCATCCGGCATGATGTTATCGGGAATGAACATCTGCTTAATAAATTCGACTGCATCCCCCAGGCTGTCTGCGCGGAAAAATACCCAGGCTATATCTACTATAATAAAGGTGATAATGCGGCGTATAATAATAACAGCATGATGTAACAGTTTTTTTTCACCTGTGTTATTACCGTCATCATTTTCGGCTGCGAATGCTCCTGCTGCCGCTTTATCCCTTGCCGTCAATCCGGTCATGCGTTCTATTATCATTATAACACCGTGTATTGCTCCCCAGACTATAAATGTCCAGCTGGCACCGTGCCAGAATCCGCTGATGAGAAAGATTAAAAAGATATTCATGTATGTGCGGAAGGCACCTTTTCGGTTACCTCCGAGAGGAAAATAAATATACTTACGCAGGAATCTTGTAAGAGACATATGCCAGCGTTTCCAGAAATCCCCTATCGAAATGGCTTTATATGGTGAGTTGAAGTTCATGGGCAGATCCAGATTCATCATCGTGGCTATACCTGCTGCCATATCACAATATCCGGAAAAGTCGAAATACAGCTGAAGTGCGAAAGCAAAGGAGCAGAACCATGCCTCCACTATTGACAGGTCTGAAAGTACAGTGAATCCGTACTCCACACCGAATGTAAACATCGGTTCTATAATCAGCACTTTGGAGAGACCGACTGTAAACCGGATCATCCCCTTTCCAAGATTCTCAAAATCAGGAAGAAACCGCCTGCTGTCATTTAACTGCGGCATGAATTCTTCATGCAGAATAATGGGACCCATGATCAGCTTCGGGAAAAAGAAAATAAAGACGGCATAATCAAGTAAGTCATACCCTTTAGTCTCGCCCCTTGATGAATCCACCAGCCATGCTATCTGCTGAAAGGTATAGTAGCTTATCGCTGCCGGCTGTATGATATTCCGTGCGGTAAACTCTCCTCCGGTGAGGCATACAATATTTTCCGCAAAGAAATTGAAATACTTGAAATAAAAAAGCAATGCTACATTGAGCACGATACCCGCTCCCAGCAGCAGAGTCTTTTTACGCTTCCCTGCCTCATCCTTTCCGCATCCGGACAGTACCCGTGAAAGGCTCCAGTTTATGATGCTGTCGGCGATCAGTATCAGAAGGGGAACATAGCCATACGTATAATAAAAAAGCAAAGAAGCTCCGGCAAGAACTCCTTTTGCCATCGTATTCTTTCCCAGCCGACGGAAGCTGAAATAAAGGATCAGCGTCAGGGGCAGGAAAAGCATCAGAAATTTATATGAAGCAAAACCCATAATTTAAAATTTTACAGCATCCTTGGATGCCATGCAACCGAAATGGATGCTGTAAATTATCATTATCACACGAATGGAAGCAGTCTGTGAGCCAGGGACCATATCCTGATCTTCCGTGATTCCTCAATGAGTTCTCTTTTTTCCTCGTATGTCATTTTCAACTCTTCCCTGGTAGTATAGCTGAGAAGGATTTCCGGATCACAATCCTTGTAATCATCGGTATATTCAATTGTGTTGAGAGAGACTTCCGTCATATTGCGGTTCCAGATTGCCCATAACATCTCTCCTCCGCCAGGACTAACCTCAGCACACTCAACATCAGGCCTGCTGAACTGCTTATTTACAACCTTTTTCCATTTATTGTATATATTTAAATAGCTCGTTTTGGGCTGTGATATCCGAAAAACTACCAGATCCAGCTCCTGGGTTGATTTACTGAAGATATATTTAATTACCGCTTTCTGTCCCTTTATACCTTCATAATCGTTGACTGTTACCTTTATCGCACCATGAGAAACTCTTGTCATCTCATCATTTATTTCAAATTCTGCTCCGGGAAAAGTGGCCTGTATCACCGGCTTTGCCTCAGCGTATGTGGTGCCCAGCTCTACAAATCCCGTCGGTGCAGCCTCGTGCGGTGTATTTGCCCTTATTATTATGAAAAGTATAACTGCTGCCACTGCCGCAATTATTGCCCACTGTTTTTTGGATATGGTGTAAGAATCGTTAAATAATGACATATAAAATCTCCCCTATAACTTTATGTAAGCGCTTACACGCAATTATAGGGGGCTGCGCTTATGCTTGTCAACAGCAACCTGAACTGAATGCTGCCGATTAATACTTCCCACATAAGTTTTATAGTCAGGTCATGCTGATTTCTTTTTAAAAAAGATAATAAGGAGGATGATAAACAGTAATCCGAAAAGCAGTGCGCCGCCAAGACAGCCTCCGCCGATTACCAGAAAGATACCTCCAAGCTTTTCTGCCATTTCCACAGCTTCCGCACCGTGAAGTGTCTCACCCTGATAAGAAATGTCAACGCCGGCGGGATTTGCCGAAAATACAGCTCCTATGATAAGAAATGTGCTCCCGACTATTACTGAAGGAAATGCTACCAGCGCTGAAATAATACTTCCTATAAGAAATCCGATACCTTTTGTCTTTTCCATAGTTTTCTCCTCCACATCTTATATTATGATTAATTCGCCAAATCAGCTTTTTTGATTCACGCCATGCGGCTTAGTATAACGGTGTTTACGCCGTTTTTCCTGTCGTGAATTATTATACCATCGGGGCATTTCATTTTTAAGGATTTCTTCGAACCCTTAATCATTAAATAACTAAAACTTCCCACTAACTGAACTACTTAGAACGACACTCGCAATTGCGCCGGAACAATCACGATGCGTTGTTAGCCGAGGGGAAAT
>OCVV011360025.1_pt1 | contig 58816 bp, 53 predicted proteins | sample 1539721 | NCBI WGS metagenome assembly OCVV01 (sample SAMN02144230, study PRJEB22623) | gut metagenome | biome: sheep rumen | host: Ovis aries | place: New Zealand
GGCCGTGAGCAGCCTCAATCATATCGCAGTTAAAATAATCATAAGCCATAACCGAACAGCCAACGGGACATACTCCGATTGTATCGCCCTCTATGCCCATTTCGTCAATTACTTCGCAGAGTATGCGGTGTACGATACCGTGAGTACAGCCGGGGCAGTAGTGGGTGGGAATATCTATAAGAGCCTTGGGTCTTTCAAATACAACAGCCATTAAAGTGTACCTCCTAACTTCTTGATTTGTTCAAGAACTTCAACAGGTGTGGGAATAACGCCGCCTGTTCTTCCGTAAAATTCAACGGGCTTTGAGCAGTTTATAGCAAGTCTTACATCGTCAACCATCTGACCCATAGACATTTCGACGCTGAGGAGTTTCTTAGCGGATTTTGCAGCCTCGTTAATTTCCTTTACGGGGAAAGGCCATAAAGTCTTGGGGCGGAAAAGACCTGCCTTTATACCGAGTTCTCTTGCGGAATTTACGGCAGATTTTACAACTCTTGCGGTTGCACCGAAAGCACAGAGAAGAATATCGCAGTCCTCAGTGAGATAGAGTTCAGCTTCTGTTTCAGTTTCCTTGATTATATCATATCTCTTATATCTGTCAACGATAGATTTTTCGAGTTCATCGGGTTTAAGGTAGAGGGAATTTATGATATGGTGTTCTCTCTTGTTCTTGTGACCGTTTGCAGCCCAGCCGCTTTTGTCGTAGGCATCGGGATTTATTTCGGGGAATGATACAGGTTCCATCATCTGACCGAGCAGACCGTCAGCGAGAATCATAGCAGGCATACGGTATTTATCGGCACGGTCGAAAGCCTTTACAACGTAGTCAACCATTTCCTGAACAGATGCGGGAGCGTATACAAGGAGCTGGAAATCTCCGTGACCGAGAGCCTTTGTAGCCTGCCAGTAATCAGCCTGAGAGGGCTGTATGCCGCCGAGACCCGGACCGCCTCTCTGAACGTTGATGATAACTGCGGGGAGGTCTGAACCTGCTATATAGGAAACGCCCTCGCTTTTGAGTGATACTCCGGGGGAAGATGAAGATGTCATAGCTCTCACGCCTGTTGAAGCTGCACCGAGAACCATATTTATAGCAGCGATTTCTGATTCTGCCTGTAAGAATACACCGCCTGCCTTATGCATACGTTTAGCCATATAAGCGGCAAGTTCAGTCTGAGGTGTAATGGGGTAGCCGAAGAAACATTTGCAGCCTGCTCTTATAGCGGCTTCGGCAAGGGCTTCGTTACCCTTCATAAGATTTCTTTCCAAAACTTAACAATCCTTTCAAAATTTATTTTTCAACAGTAATAGCGCAGTCGGGACACATCATAGCACACATAGCGCAGCCGATGCATTTTTCCTCATCTGTACAAACAGCATAGAAATATCCTTTTTTGTTGCGTTTCTCTTTCTGGAGAGATACTATATTTTTCGGACAGGCTGTTGTACAGAGAGCGCAGCCCTTGCAGCGTTCGGTGATAACTGTCATCTTAGCCATTTTCACACTTCCTTTCGGCATGATTCAAGATTATGATTTATCTTTCCCACAAGGGTTTGACATAAACTCTCACGGGGAAAATATCTTTTGTTTTCACCTGCATGGCGATATTTTCGGGGCAGGTGGTAAATTCAAGGGGCAGACCTGTTTTTTCGGAAATTTCCCTTGCAAAGTCAGCAGAGCTGTCGATAATTTCGGCATCTGTTTCGTTTCCGAGGTTGGTATTATTTACAATTGCGGTATGTTTCATACGGGCAGCGGCTTCTATCTCGTACATAAGAGTTATGGCGGAATCAGGATTATCTGTTAAATATCTGCGCTGATTTATGACATAGAGCATATCGACATTATCCCACATACTGAGGAGTGCGCCCGAATATCTTCCAAGGGCAGCCGCACCTGCATCATCACCGCCGACATCAATTATAAGGCAGTCCTCACTTTTTGCGAGCTGTTCGACATCGAACTGAATGGAGGGGACATCGAGGTTGGTATTTGCGAAATCGGGGGCGATTAATTTTATATTGTTTTCTTCAAAGAGGTTTCGGAAATCCGTGGTACGGAAATAAGGATTAACCAAATCGAGGTCAACGACAGCGGCAGATTTTCCTTCTGCTGCGGCTTTTAGGGCGAGGTTTATGGAGAGGTTTGTTTTGCCTGAGCCGTAATGCCCTGTAATAATTGTAATTCTTTTCATAATAACCTTTCACTTTCAAAAAAGTTTCCGAAACATATTATAACACATCTTTCCGACAAATGCAAGTACTTTAAAATGTATAATTCATACAAATAAAGATTGTTATAATAATTTACTCAAAATATAAATTCTTCAAAAAAAATAAAAAAACTTTAATATATTGTAAAAAAATATTGTATTTTTATATGATTTGTGATATAATATGAGTAACATTTTTTTCTTAAAGGAGAATATTATGGAACAGAAATCTATTAAACCGCCCGTTGAAGTACGCTATGCCGATGAACTTGCCGCACTCAAAGCCGCAGATACGGGTAAAAAGCCCGAAAACTGGATACTTTCCCCGAAAGCTGTAAGAACTTTCATTCTTGGCGGAAAAATCAAAACCCCTGACGGTACAAAGGAAATCGCAAGAAAATTCTACGGAAATGATGCTCTCGTTGAACGCTGTATAATTACTCTTGCAGGCAGCCGTGGACTTATGCTTGTCGGAGAACCGGGTACTGCAAAGACTATGCTTTCAGAACTTCTTTCAGCCGCCTGCTGCGGAACAAGTACCAACACTGTTCAAGGTACGGCAGGAACTACCGAGGATATGATAAAATATAGCTGGAACTATGCCCTGCTCCTTTCAAAAGGACCGTGCAGGGAAGCACTTGTCCCCTCACCGCTTCTTATAGGAATGGAAAAGGGAATTTTCGCACGTTTCGAGGAAATAACCCGTACACCTGCCGAAATTCAGGACAGCTTAATTTCCGTAATGAGTGACCAGATTCTAAATATCCCTGAACTTGGTGATGACGGACTTGTGCTTGCACGTTCGGGATTCAATATAATCGGTACTGCAAATACCCGTGACAAGGGCGTAAACGAAATGTCGGGAGCTTTGAAAAGACGTTTCAACTTTGAAACCGTTGAACCCGTAAAGGACGTAAGACTTGAAAAGGAAATCATTATCAGAGAGGCTCAGAATCTTGCTGCCGCAGGTCATATAGATATGCCGATTGATACAGATGCCGCTGAACTCCTTGCAGTTACATATCATGAACTCAGAGAGGGCGTTACCTCTGAGGGAACTATTGTTGAAAAGCCCTCCGCAGTTATGAGTACCGCTGAAGCTGTATCCGTATTCTATCAGACCATAAGCCATGCATGGTATTACGGTGACGGAAAGACAGATGTAAAAATACTCACCGAAAATCTTCTCGGTGCGGTATGCAAGGAAAACAAAGATGACCTCGAAAAATTAAAGGCATATTTCAGAACCGCAGTAAAGGAAAAAAGCAGCAAGGTTGGTGGATTATGGAAAGAATACTCCGAAACAGCGAAAATCCTGAAATAATCCCCTGTGATTTTTCCGCACCGCTTTTATTTTATCCCATACGTCACCACAGCCCTGCGTGTTCGTTCCAGCTTGTAAGGACGATAGAAGAATACAAGCCCGATATAATTCTTATAGAAGGTCCTGAAAATGCAAACGAACTTATCCCCGTCCTTACAGATGAAAATACAAAACTCCCTGCGGCAATCTATTATTTTTACAAAGATGTCAAAAAACTTGTAAGCGATGATGCAGAAGATTATAAATGCTATTATCCTTTCTTATATTCTTCTCCCGAATACAATGCGCTTATTGAGGCTAAGAAATTAAATATCCCTGCAAAATTCATTGATTTGCCCTACTGCGAAATTCTCATAGCGACAGCGGAAAATAACGGTCTGCGTAAGGATTCCGACAAGCACAGCTATGCAGATGACTCATATCTGAAAAAAAACCGTTTCTATGAAAAAGTATGCGAAAAGACAGGTTTAAGGTCATTTGAGGAATTTTGGGAGAAATATTTTGAAACAGCAGGAATTTTCAAAACTCCGCAGGAATTTATAAAACAGATGCATACTTACTGCATACTTACAAGAAATGACGTAAAGGAAGAAGAAATGAAGGCTGACGGCACTTCCGCCCGTGAAAGCCATATGGCTGTAAGGATTCTCGAAAGTATGCAGGAATATAAGCGTGTACTTGTTGTGACAGGAGGTTTCCACAGCAAGGGATTATATGAACTTGTGAACAGCGGTAAAAAAATAAAATCTCCCCGCCTGCATAAACTGCCCGAAACAAATCACGGCTGTTTCCCCATGGCATATTCATATGAAGCGGCTGATGCACTTCACGGCTATGCATCGGGAATGAGTTACCCTTACTTTTATGACTGCATAACTCAGAAACTCCTTGAAACCAATAATCCCGAAAACGTCTACAACAGCACAACCCTTGATTTCCTTGTAAAGACCCAGAAAGCAACTGTAAAGAAAGATATCCCCGTAACAATCTCCGATATAACTTCCGCACATACTCTCATGAACGGTCTTGCGGCTCTGAGAAATACAAGAGAATGTGGAATATCCGAACTCTTTGACGGTGTGACAAGCACTTTCATAAAGGGCGAAAAAACTGTATCTTCATCAATACCCCTCGATATACTCGCAAAACTCGCAACAGGAAATAAAATAGGCGAAATAGGTGACAAATCCCATGTTCCGCCCCTTATCACGGATTTTGAAAAGAACTGCAAAAAACTCGGCATAAAATATGAAACTGCCGTTCCGAAAGATGTTGAACTTTCTCTTTTCACTTCTGCAAAGGGCATGGAGACAAGCCGTTTCCTGCACAGAATGGAATTTCTTGAAACGGAGTTCGCAAGAATGACAAAAGGTCCTGACCTGCATAACAATAAGGACAGAAGCCGTGTGCGTGAGGAATGGAAATACAGAAGAACTCCCCATGTTGATTCCTGCCTTATCGACCATACAACGGACGGCTTTACCATTGAAGAAGCGTGTTCATCTGTTGCCGCAAGAAAATTAATGGCTGAAAGACGCTGCGAAACTGCCGCACAGACTGCGGTTGACTGTTTCCTTATGGGAATCCCCATGCATGATGCCGAACTCACGCAGATAGAAGATATTTTAATCAATGACGGTGATTTCTTTTCAGTCGGCAACGGTATGCACAGTTTTGAAATACTGTACAGCTTACAGAATTTATACGGCTTTGAAGATGCGTCCTCGCTTGCACATATCACACGCTGTTTTGACAAGCTTATATCAGCACTCCCGTCAATGGCGAATACTCCTCCCGACCGTGCAGACGACTGCATAAAAATCATGAAGTATATGTACGGCATAACAGGAAATATCCTCCCCGAAAGACTTGAATATTTCAGACAGGCTCTTATAACAATGTCCGAATCAGATGTAAAAGAACCCTCCGTATACGGTGCAGTCATGGGTATTCTCTATTCGATAGAACCCGAAATGAGGGATAATGCCGAAAATGCAATGAAAGGCTATCTGAAAGGCAGTCCCGATATTAAAAAACAAGGTGCGGAATATCTCAAAGGTCTTTTCGGTACGGCAAGGGATATAGTCCTTATTGATGACAGATTCCTGAAAATGACAGATGAACTCATTCAGGGCATGGACTATGAAGATTTCCTTGAAATACTCCCCTCTTTAAGGCTTTCATTCAGCTATTTCACTCCGAATGAAATTCAGTCAACCGCTGAAATTATCGCAGATATGTACGATTCCGACAAGGAAAATATAACCGATATGCCCGCAGTTGATGAAAGGCTTTTCCTTTTCGGAGAAAAACTCGACAGGGAAATATTTACTTTAATGGGAAAGGAGAGTATGCTTGAATGAACGAAATAAATTCATCTAATGCTGTAAACCGCTGGCGACTTATTCTTGGCGGACTTTCCGACAGACAGCTTGAATTTTCGGGAAGTGAAAGGGATATACAGAGTTTTCGGGATATGGAACAGCTACTCGATTACCTTTACAGCAGGGCGCAGGGCGATGATGTACGAAGTGAGGACAGAAAGGGCAGTCTCGACAAAACTCAGCTTACAGCCGCCAAATGGATTACAAAGGTGAGAACGCTTTTCCCGAAACAAACTGCCGAAGTCCTCGAAAAACACGCCCTCGAAGAATTTAATATGACTGAACTTCTCACCGATAAAAAAATCCTCGAACAGATGAAGCCCGATATGGATTTGCTTAAAACTGTTCTCCAGCTTAAACATCTCATGAAAGGCGAAGTCCTCGAAACTGCAAAGATGATTGCAAAGAAAGTTGCCGATGAACTCAGACAGAAACTCGAAAACGATATAAGACGTTCCATTCTCGGACGTATAGACCGCAACAGTTCCAGTCCCGTACATTCCGCAAGAAATCTCGACATAACAAAAACTATCCGCAGAAATCTCAAAAACTACAATGCCGAACTCGATAAGATTATTTTGCAGGATATATATTTCAGCAACCGTGTAAAGAAATATAACAACAAGCGTGTAATCATAGCCATTGACGAAAGCGGTTCAATGACAGGCTCTATAATATACAGTGCCGTAATGGCGCAGATAATCTCAAACCTCCCCTTTGCGGAAATAAAACTGGTTATCTTTGATACAAGTATAGTTGACCTCTCGGAGCAGGCTGATGACCCTGCACAGATACTTATGAGCGTACAGCTCGGAGGCGGTACGAATATCGGAAAAGCCCTCGCCTACTGCGAACAGCTTATACAGACTCCTGCACATACCTGCGTGCTTGTGGTGACGGACTTGTATGAGGGCGCACCCGAAAAATATCTCCTGAATACAAGCAAGAATATAATTGAAAGCGGTGCAAAATTAAGCTACCTTACCGCACTCGATGAGGAGGCTAACGCTTCATTTGACCGTCATCTCGGACAGAAACTCGCTGATATGGGTGCATTTGTAGGCGCACTCACTCCCGAACAGCTCGGTGACTATATCGGCAGAATATTTTCGTGAACAATATCCTGACAAAAGGCAAACTGTAAGGATAGTAAGTATATAACCTTATTCTTACTTCTCTTAAAAAAAAAAATAATATAAAGATATGTATTTCAGGCATTATCCTTACTTATCCTTACAAAAAATATAAAAGACAGGAGGAGATAATTTGAACGAAGTTAAAAAGGCTGTTATATCAGCAGATGAAGATTCCCTCATTGCCCTCGCAAACAAGGGAATATATAAACGTGCCTGCAAGGATATTGACGGGATTAAACCCGAATTTACCGAAAATCAGGACAGTATAAGCGTATCAGTGGGCGGTGAGACTGTAACCGTCAAATCTCCGCTTTCGGAATCTCAGTGTTCCTGCGTTTCAAGAACGGTATGCCGTCATATCATAGGCGCAATAGTTCTCCTGAAAGACGCTTTCAAGGACGAAGCCGTCCCCGAAACAGAAGAAGATACAACCCCCACGGAATCTGCGGAAGATGCAAAATCCCCCGAAATCCCCGAAACTCAGGTTAAAAAAGATGACAAAAAATCAGAAAAAGATGAACTCTCCGAAAAGGATATCGCTAAAATAAACGCCTGCGCCCGTCAGTCACTCAATATACTCGGTGATATAATAAAACGTGGTCTTGTGCGTATTCCCGAATCAGCCCCCGAAAACCTTGAAATCGCTGCGGTACAGTGCCATTCCCTCAAAATGGCTGATGCAGAACGTGCCTTGCGTGACCTCGGCGGCAGACTGAGCGACTGCATTGAAAGACGTGCTTCTTTCAGCATGAAATTGTTTACCGAAAAATTCTGCAACTGCATTAAAATGCTGACTGCACTCTCCAAAAATGATATAACATCTGACGACCTCGGTGTGTTCCGTGAAAAATATGAAACATACAAGGGAAATTTAACTATCCTCCCCATAGGTCAGAGAACTGTCGCAGGCGGTGAATATGAGGGCGAAATATATTATTTTCTCAATATGGACGAAAATTCGGAACAGAGATTTCTCACTGTATCGGATTTAAGACCGACTTTCTATGAAGTATCCGCATACAGACGGTTTACCCCAAGAGTTACACCGTGGGGAATGGGAAATCCCCTCAGCAGTATGATGCGTTCAAAAATGGTTCTCGGAAACGCTAAAATAAATAAGGGCAAAATTTCTACTTCTCAGGAAACTCAGCTTTTAATGCAGACAAAAGCTGACCTCAACTGCAACGAAATCAGAAATATAACCTATATGGATTTCAGAAAGATAATAATTGACATCTACGAAGCAAATCCGCAGAATGAAGCTGAATCATTGGTTTTCGTACACCCTGCCAAATGCGTATCCGCTGATTTCGACAAGTATTCCCAGACTTACAATATGATAATTGAGGACTTCAACGGCAGACAGGTTACAGTATCCGCCCAGTACCGTGCCGAAACTGAAAAATTTATAGACCTCCTCGAAAAAACTGCAAAATCTATGCTCGAAAATCCCGAAAAGAATTATACTATCCTCGCCTCTGCATATATATCTGACGGAAAACTGAAACTTTTCCCCATAGATATTTATGACTTCATAGATACCTATGAATCGGAAGATTATGAACTCCCCGAAGAATATGCCGATGCAGAAAAAAATATTCCGTTCTGTTCGGTTATACTCGATATTCTCGGCATGATTCAGGACAGGCTCGAAATAACTCTCCAGTGCGGTTTGCAGTCGGATTTGAAAAATGACCATAAGCTTGAAAATCTTACATTCAATTACGGTCTTAAAGGACTGAGCATACTGACGGCAGGCTTTATGTCATCTGCGGAAGTCTACCGCCACGGTACGGATAATGTTATTGAAGATATCCTCCGTGATATGTGCAGTCTTGAAGAATATATAAATTTCACAAGAAAAAAACTCGAAACATTGTCGGCATTGTTCAACTGCTGACGGAAAGGAATTTTTTATGCTTTACAATGTTGGTGCTATGAGTTTTGACGAACTCGAAAAAACTCTCCTTGAACTTGGATTCTACGATGAATCCGTAAAAAACGGCATTGCCTACCTTAACCTCGAAAACGAAAGAGACGATTCTCTCCTCGAAAACGTCAGAACTCAGGAAATCCCTGCAAAATTCAACAATGACTGGAAACTGAGACAAAATTTTTACAATGCTGTCAAAAAGGAAATAGCTAAGAAAAAAGATGCAGAATTAAACAAGAGATTCATTCTTTTCATATACAAACTCACAGGCTGTTACTTCGCAAACTTCATAATCTATACAGATTTCGTCAAAAGCCGTGACGACCTCATGAAAAAATTAAAAGAAACTCTCCCCGAAAAATATGGTGATGACGCAGATGCAGTATATCTTTCGATATTCATACAGTATATGGGATATAACGGAAATTTCAGGGACTTTCTTGACAATTCCGCTGAAACGTTCCTCAGAGCCGCAGAATATGCCATGAAATCAAGCAGTGAAACGGCTGCCACGTGCGCTCTTGTCGCCCTCGATAAAACTCCTCTTGATACAGACAAAAATTCAGAGATTATAAAAAAATCTCTCGATATAATCAACAAAACTACAAACAACGGTGTATTTATCCATAATGCCACAAAGCTTATTGCAATTGGTGAGGGTTCATATTTTTCAGATGATTTCAGGAAAATATTCAGAACTGAAATTGTAAAATCCTATCCTGCCGTTACCGAAAGACTTTTTGCATTGCAGATTAACCATGACAGAATACTTGACTTAATCGCAGATATGCCCGAAGTTGTAACCGCTTCATCAAATTACATATCATCTGTTGCAAAGTGGGCTTATACATTTGCCAAGGGAAGTGCAAAGAAACATATTGCCGTACTTGCCGAAAAATATACAGACCACTATATCAATGTCATGAAAGTCACTGAGGATTCGGCTGTCGCTGACATGATGTACAGGACACTCTGCGAAGTAAAACCCGATTCAGCCCCCAATCATGACGAAATAAAGGAAATCGCAAGGCGCAGGATTGCAGGAAGTATAGCCTCCCTTTACAGCAAGGGTCTTGATGTAAAGGCATACCTTATGGGAAAAGCAGACCTTGAAAGCATTTTCGATGATATCGTAAAGGAAAAGCCGAGATATACCCAGTGGGGCGGAAGTAATTCATACTATTCCACATACGGTGCAGATGACTTTTTAAGAAGATGCATTGTTGTACTTTCCCCCACACTCAACGGCTATAATTCAGCCCTTGAAAGAGAAACAGGTTTCAAATTCAAGGAAAATGAAGAAAAATTTGTCGAAATTCTCTTTGAAGAAAAACTCCCTGCCGACTACATCATGAAAGTGCTTTTTGAAATGATTGACGGGGTTTATTATAAAGATTCCGCTATGGAAAATACTTTAAAGGGTACAAGAAAATATGCAGACCTTATCGCTCCGCTTGACGTAAGAAAAGAACCTGTAACCTGCCGTCAGATTTATGTTCTTACAATAGGTGCGTATCCCGAAAAATACAAAGATAAAATCATTGAATATGCAGGCGATTCAAGTCAGGCTGTGAGAAATGTTGTCATAAATATAATCGCCAAACAGAAGGACTGGAAAATGGATATAATAAATTTCCTCAAATCAAAAAAAGCTGCCCTGCGTGATTTGGCTGTCTCCATAATGGCTAAACAAGGTACTAAAAATTACAGTTCCGAACTCGAAACAGCTTTTGAAACGGAAAAATCCGAAAAATTAAAAACCCGTATTGCTTCACTCCTCAATATAAACTACGGTGAATCACTCTCCGAAGAAACCGAAACTGTCGATATAATTACTGAACTCACTAAAAACAATAAGAATAAAAAAGTCGCATGGCTTTTCAAAGACCCTTATAAGCCCGTAAGACTTATAAACGGTGAAATTGCTGACGAAAAACATTTGCAGGCTCTGCTCCTCTGCTATTCCGCAAACGCAGGAGATATAAACCCCGCAAGAGATACAGTTGCAGATATGCTCAACAAAGATGATGTTGAAAAATTCGCCTCTGAAGCTTTCGGAAGATGGCTCGCAGGCGGTGCTGCCGCAAAAGATAAATGGATTCTCTATTTCGCAGCAATTCATGGCGGAAACGAAATGATAAATACTCTTATGCACTGCATAAAGGAATGGTCTGAAAATATGCGTGGTGCTGTTGCATCTGAGGCTGTAATGGCTCTCGCCCTGAACGGAAGTTCCCTCGCTCTCATGAATGTAGACGCTATGGCAAGAAAATTCAAGAATAAACAGGTTAAAGGTGCTGCCAAGAACGCTCTGAATAATGCTGCCGAAAAACTCGGTATCACTTCCGAGGAACTCGCTGACAGAATCGTTCCCGATATGGGATTTGATGAGAAAATGTGCCGTGTTTTTGATTACGGAAAACGTCAGTTCAAAGTGTATCTCACTCCCGACCTCGAAATAGAAATTTTCAACGGTGAAAAGAAAGTCAAGTCCATGCCTAAACCCGGCGCAAATGATGACAGCGAAATTGCTGAAAAATCTTACGCTGAATTTAAGGAAATGAAAAAACAAATGAAAAACGTTGTCGCCAATCAGAAGGCAAGACTTGAATATGTTCTCATGTGCGACAGAAAATGGACTGCCGAAAACTGGGAAAAACTTTTCGTAAAGAATCCCGTTATGCACTGCTTTGCAATCGGTCTTATCTGGGGAATCTATGAGAATAACAAACTCGTTTCAAGTTTCCGCTATCTCGATGACGGAAGTTTCACAACCTCCGATGAGGACGAATTTGAAATCCCCGAAAATGCAAGCATAGGTCTTGTTCACCCGATTGAACTTGAAAACGATGAAATTGAAGCATGGAAGGAACAGCTTTCCGACTACGAAATAACTCAGCCTTTCCCGCAGATTTCAAGACAGGTTTTCAGAATGACCGATGAAGAAAAAAATCAGACCGACTGTATGCGCTTTGACGGAATTGATATAATGAATTATACTCTCCTCAGCAAGATGACCAAATTCGGCTGGTATAAGGGTGACGCTCAGGACGCAGGTGCTTTCTATGAGTTTTACAGAAGCGATATTTCGTCCGTTGAAAAGGATAAGGACGGCAAAAATATCTATAAGGGCTACTATGCGGAAATAAGCTTCTCAGGTATGTATATAGCCGCCTATGACATGGAGCAGGAAGAAGTTGAAGTCGGAAAACTCTGTTTCTTTACTCCGTCAAGAGGTGTAATAAACGGTGGTAAGCTGAAAATGAAAGACGTAAACGAACGCTATTTCAGTGAAGTAATTTTACAGCTTACACAGACTGTCGGAAATCAGACCGAATAAAAAAATCCCCCTTGCAAAAGGGGGCTTTTTACTGTGAAAATCAACAGCGCAAATAAGATAAATATAGAAGGGGAATTGGGGGATTACTTAATCCGATTATTATTATATTTAATAAGTCTTAAAATAATCTTAAATTTCCCATTTATCGCAGAGTTTATTTATTTTTTCAGCCATACGGCGCATATCTGCGTTAGCCCTGCCCGAAGATGCCTTGATAAGCTTGTAAAGCCTTTCGGAAGCTGAAAGAAGCTGGTCATAGGTCGGATTGTTATTTGCGGCTTTATGCTTTATTATCGGGACGGGCTGTGCCTCATAGGTTATTTCACCGCTTATCAAATCGAACTCCGTACCGCTGTAAGGTGCATATGCATCAAAACCAAATTCATTCCTTAATTTTTCCGCAAAACTGTCAGCAGAAGATGCTTCACCATGATTGATAAAATATTTTTTAACGCCCTGCACTGACTGCGCCCATTTTACAAGACCGTTCATGTCGGCATGACCGCTTATTCCGGGGAGCTGTTTTATTTCAGCGGCAACATAGACGGTTTCACCGAAAAGCTTTACTTTTTCCGCACCGTCAACGATACTTCTGCCTATGGTATTCATAGCCTGATATCCGACAAAAAGAATTGTATTTTCGGGTATCCAGAGATTATGTTTAAGGTGGTGCTTTATACGTCCTGCCTCGCACATACCGCTTGCGGAAATTATAACTTTGGGTCTTGTATCGCTGTTGATAGCCCTTGATTCGTCACTGCTTACAGTTCTGATTAAATTCGGGAAACTTATGGGATTTATACCTCTGCGGACGTATGAGAGAGCTTCCTCATCATAACAGCTTTCACGGTTATTTATAAATATGTCCGTAGCCTCGATTGCAAGGGGACTGTCAACATATACGGGGAAATCGTCATGCCCTTTAATTAAATTCTGTTCCTTTATTTTTCTTATGAAGTAAAGCATTTCCTGAGTTCTGCCCACTGCAAAGGACGGAATTATAACACTTCCTCCCCTGTCAAAAGTAGTCTGCAAAACGTCCGCAAGAGATGTCACATAGTCTGTCGGGCGGTTATGGAGTCTGTTTCCGTAGGTAGATTCAACAACAGCATAGTCTGCACTGTCAATATACTGCGGGTCACGGATAAGGGGCTGATTTGTATTTCCGATGTCGCCCGAAAAGACAATTTTCCTTGTCTGACCGTCCTCAGTCATGGTGATGATGATGCTTGACGAGCCGAGGAGATGCCCTGCATCACGGAAAAATATTTTTATTCCGTCACATACCTGATATTCTGTTTCGTACTCATGCGGTACAAAAAGCGATACTGCACCGATAGCGTCCTCCATGGTATAAAGCGGCTGATAATCTTCCTCGCCACGCCTTTTAGCCTTGCGGCTGCGCCATTCAGCTTCAAATTCCTGAATATGTGCGCTGTCAAGGAGCATTACGGAACAGAGATTTGAAGTGGCTTTCGTTGCATGGATTTCGCCTGTGAATCCTCCTGCATACAAAAGCGGGAGCATTCCCGAATGGTCTATGTGCGCATGAGTGAGAAGAACAAAATCTATATCCTGCGGAGGAACGGGAATTTTGGCATTTTCAAAATTATCCTCGCCCTGTTCCATACCGAAATCCACAAGAAATTTTTTACCGCAGGCTTCAATATAGGTACAGCTTCCCGTAACTTCATGTGCAGCACCGATAAATGTCATTTTCATAAAAAAACCTCCTTATTTAAATTAATCATGCAAATTCTTAACTTATTATCCTGAATGGGGGGAACACCGCCCTTTGAGCCTTGAATCTCCGTTCACTCCATTTCATTCCGTCCACTCCCGATTCAAGGGGGCGGCTTTTCCCCCCAAGCCCTTTTTAAATTTATTATCCTGAATGGGGGAACGCCGCCCTTTGAGCCTTGAATCTCCGTTCACTCCATTTCATTCCGTTCACTCCCGATTCAAGGGGGCGGCTTTTCCCCCCAAGCCCCCCTTTTAAATACTTTTATATTATTATAACATATTTTTCTGCATTTGTCTATAAATATTTATATAATTTTTGAAATATTAAAATTCCCCTTGACAAATTGTTTTTTATGGTGTATAATGTGTAAAGTAATTTTGGATTACACCCCGAACAGGAGCTTTATTCATGGCAAAACAACTCAAATTCGTTATGCTCCTCGACTGCTACGGTGACCTGCTCACCCAGCACCAGAGAAATATAATGGAACTCTACTACTGCGATGACCTCTCACTTGCGGAAATCAGTCAGCCCCTCGGCATTACCCGTCAGGCTGTAAGAAGTATCATCAAAAGAACTGAGGAACTCCTCCTCAATTATGAGGAAAAACTCCGCTTTGCCGAAAAACTCGGAAAAATGAGGGTCTGTTTCGACAATATTTCTGCTGTCGCTGAAAATATAAGCGACGAAAATATCAGAAATGCCCTCGCTGAACAGATTTCGGACGCTCTGAAATTACTTTGACTACCGCTGAAAGGAAGATGTGCATGGCTTTTGAAGGACTTTCCGAAAAATTAAACAATGTATTCAAAAAACTCAAATCAAGAGGAAAACTCACGGAAAGTGACGTTAAAGACGCTATGCGTGAAGTAAAACTCGCACTCCTCGAAGCCGATGTAAGCTATAAGGTCGTTAAGGACTTCGTTAAAAAAGTCTCCGAAAGAGCTGTCGGTGAAGATGTCCTCGCAAGTCTTACCCCCGCCCAGCAGGTTATCAAAATCGTAAACGAGGAACTCTGTTCCCTCATGGGCAACAGCAATTCAAGAATAAATTTTGCATCAAAACCGCCCACGGTTATCATGATGTGCGGATTGCAGGGTTCGGGTAAAACTACCCACTCCGCAAAACTCGCAAAACTCCTCAAAAAAGAAGGTCACAGACCTCTCCTTGCTGCCTGCGATATCTACCGTCCTGCCGCTATAAATCAGCTTCAGGTTGTCGGTCAGAAAGCAGATGTCAAGGTCTTTGAAATGGGTCAGATAAGCCCACTCACTATCGCCTCGGAAGCCCTCAAATATGCTAAGGACTACGGTCACGATATCCTTATAATAGATACCGCAGGACGACTCCATATTGATGAAGCCCTCATGCAGGAACTCAAGGATATAAAGGAACTCACCAACCCCACCGAAATTATGCTCGTTGTCGATGCAATGACGGGTCAGGACGCTGTAAACGTTGCCAAAACTTTCGATGAAGCTGTCGGCATTACAAGTATCCTCATGTCAAAACTCGATTCCGATACAAGAGGCGGTGCGGCACTTTCAGTCCTCTCCGTTACGGGCAAACCTATCAAATATGTCGGCATGGGCGAAAAACTTGACGACTTTGAACAGTTCCACCCCGAAAGAATGGCTTCAAGAATCCTCGGCATGGGCGATGTCCTCACCCTCATCGAAAAGGCTGAAAACGTCATGTCCCAGAAAGATGCCGAAAAGCTTTCCAGAAAATTCAAGGAAAATACTTTCGATATGGACGACCTCCTCGACCAGATGAAACAGATAAGAAGAATGGGTTCTATGAAATCTATCATAGGTATGCTCCCAGGTGTCGGCGATAAACTCAAAGATGCCGATATAGACGAAAGTCAGCTCGGAAGAATTGAAGCTATCATCACTTCCATGACAAAAGCCGAAAGAGCTAAACCCTCTATCATAAATCCCTCCCGCAAAAGAAGAATCGCCGCAGGTTCAGGCACTAAGGTTGAAGATGTAAACAAACTCCTCCGACAGTTTGAACAGATGCAGAAACTTATGAAACAGTTTACGGGCAAGGGCAGTAAAATGAATATGCGTAAGGCAAGAAAAGCTATCGCAGGTATGAATTTCGATAAAATGGCTGGCAAAGGCGGCGGAAATATACCGTTCTAAATTATGTTTCAGAAAATATTCGCAATACTCGCAGGAGTGTTCTGCATATGTGCCTCTTATTACAACTGGGACTGGTTCTTTGAAAATATGAAAGCACAGCCTTTTGTTAAATTATTCGGCAGAGAGGGCGCAAGAACTTTCTATACCGTACTCGGAGCTGTTCTCATGATTTTAGGATTTTTTATATGTTAAGCTATGATTACAAATGCAGACATAATATAAAAGGTCATAAAACTTTAATCGGTTTCCTTATGTGGGTAATCGGTGCAGTTATAATACTCGCAGTGAGCAGAAAAGGTCTGCTTTCACTGATAACAGACAATAAAAAAATATGCACGATAATTCGTGTTACAGGATATATTTTCGGCTTGACAGCAATGATACTTTCATGGACAGTCGATGATATTATTGAATGATTTCAATGCGGTCTCCCGCCGCTTGATATACAAGAAATTTTTTCGGAGGTGATGATAATGGCAGTTAAAATAAGACTCAGAAGAATGGGTGCTAAAAAAGCTCCTTTCTACCGTGTGGTTGTCGCTGATGCAAGATACCCCAGAGACGGAAGATTCGTTGAGGAAATCGGTTTCTATGACCCCACCAAAGAGCCGTCAGTTGTTAAAATCGACGCTGACAAGGCTAAGGACTGGATTGCCAAGGGCGCACAGCCTACGGATACAGTAAAGGTTCTTCTTAAAAAGGAAGGCATACTTTAATTGTTAAAAACTGCAAAACAGAGGGAGGACAAGCGTCCAAGCCCTCTCGTTTGCGGAATTATGGAGGATTTAATAATGAAAGACTTACTTTATGCTATCGCAGCAGGTCTTGTTGAAGACAAGTCCGCTATCAAAATCGTTGAGGACGAACCCGATGCAGAAGGCGTTATCGTTTTCCACCTTTCAGTAGCTCCCGACGATATGGGCAGAGTTATAGGCAAGCAGGGCAGAATCGCAAAGGCACTCAGAACTATCATGAGAGCAGGTGCTGCAAAGAGAGACCTTAAAGTTTCTGTCACTATCGAAGAATAATGCAGAAAAACCGCTGTTTATCAGCGGTTTTTTCATATATATGCTATGATAAAAAAATTACTCAACCCGCAGACCTGCGAAAAATGTAAGCTGTGCTGTGTATTTGATATCTATGATATATGGAATACTCCGATATTTTCGGAAAATATGAAAAATAAAATAATCTCTTTCAGTCCGCAGTCCAAATTTATCCGTAAGGACGGGGGATATATTTTCAAAGCCGAAAATACCGATTCATACGGAAATTTCAAATGTCCCGCCCTTTCAGAAAAAGGCTGTATTCTCGGTGATGACAAGCCTTTTATATGCCGTATATTCCCGTATATGATAATGGAACTCAACGGAATGAAAGTAATAACCGCCGCTTCGGTATGCAGTGAATTTTATAACCGTCCGCTGTCTCAGCTTGTTGATTTCCTTAAAGACGGGCTTGCAGATGAAATATTTTCCCATGCAGATGCATACCCTGAAATAATAAGACCATATAATGAAAATTATCCTATACTTCTGATTCATAATTAAAAATCCCCTTTTCAGGGGATTTTTTTAATATCCGTAATAATTCGGGTCATATGCATACGGGTCAACGTATGCATTGGGGTCATATATATTCGGGTCAGCGTATGCATTCGGGTCATACAGATTCGGGTCAGCATATGCATTCGGGTCATATATATTCGGGTCGGCATATTCATTCTGTGAATTGTCCGCATACGGAACGGAATTATTATCCACATCGGGATTATTCACATCAGTATTATTTACATCTGTATTATCTTCGGGCTTTTCCTGTTCGGGACTGTATATAACGCCTGAGGTATTGAGATATTTTGCAGGGTCATCATGAACACCGAGATAACGCACTTCAAAATGACAGTGAGGACCTGTTGAATCTCCTGTTGAACCAACAAGACCTATGAGCTGTCCTCTTGTGACATATTGTCCTTCCGTTGCCACAACATAACTCATATGACCGTAAACAGTCTGATAGCCGTTGAGGTGGTCAATCATTACAACATTTCCGTAGCCGCCTGCATTCCAGCCTGCCGTTACGATATAGCCGTCATCTGCGGCATAGATATTTGTGCCTGAATCTGCGGCGATATCAAGACCCATATGATTTCTGTTACTGATAAACACATCACTTATCCAGCCGCCGTTTACGGGCCATGCGAACTGTCCTGTACCTGTGAGAGGACCTCCGTTATAGACTGTATCGGGGTAATCGGGTCTTGCGGCTTCCATACCAACGCCCATTTGCTGGATTACGGGTTCTTTTGTTATTTCACTGCTTATAGTTTTGCGTGAGGATTCGATGCCGTCAACATAGGTAACTTCGACCTTGCTTCTTTTCTCACCTTTTTCGCCTTTTACGAGGAGTTTTTTAGTACCGTATTCAAGGGAACTGGTCTGGACTTCGATAGTTTCAAAATCGAGATATGAAAGAGTTTCCATTTCTCTTGTATACTGAATTGGGAGATAGCTTTCATGTTCGACTACATTCACGACCTGCCCTGCCGAGCATCTGTTTCTTATAAAGGGATTGAGTTCCTCAAAATCGTTGAAATCCATATTATATTTCTGAGCGATTGTGACGGGGGTATCTTTATCCTGAACGACATATGTTGCATCTTTTTCATTTGTGGAAGTGAGGAGGCTTATCATTTCATTTTCTTCCATGATACTGCTTGTAAGGTAAATTCCGTCAGTATATTCAATTTTATTGACATAGGATATATTTTTCACAATGCCGTCTGCCGAGAAATTTGCAAGTCTGTCGTCAAGGGCATCTTTTACGGGCTTATAGTCTTTTACTGCGCCTGTAAATTCACCGTCTATATAGATTCCGCAAGCTTCTGCGAGTTCCTGCTCCGATGCCGAAAGCATGGCATTTGCAAGCTGTAAAGATGATACATAAATATCATCATCTGACAGGATTTTGACAGAGAGTTTAGCTTTTGAATCGAAATCCGCATCTTCATCGCTGTAAGCAAGACGTTTTTTCACTTCTTTTTCAGCTTCTTCAAAATCAGCCTCAGCGGAGATTATACCTATTTCTTTTCCGTTATATTCAACGACTATTCCATATTCAAGATTTACGCCCCAGCTTATAACTCCGAGGAGGACTGCTATTGAAACTATGGGGAGTATGTAATTGAAGGCTGTGCGGAAAACGCCTTCTTCTCCGAAAAGAAAATATCCTATGAATTTCAGGACTGCATGGCGGTATTCATTTTCGCCTTTTTTCTTAGCTTTTCTAACATCTTTTGAAAGTTTCTGCGACAGTTCGACACGCCTGTGAAAAGATTCCCTTGACACATCAAAAAAAGCTGAAATTCCTTTAGCTGTATTTTTTATGAACTGCCATATTTCAGAAAAAAGAAACACGATGCATTTTATAACCGCACGGATTGCAACAACAAAAATATTGACTGCACAGCGTCCTATCCATTCAAAAATATTTATTATATATTTCAACAGCAATACTCCTTTCATCATATTCAAAGACGGAATAATTAAAGACCGTACTTATTAATTATATCATTTTCAGAAAAAATTACAACATCAAATGCAGTTTTTTCAATATTTCGTATGACTGCACAAAATTTTATAATTCAGACAAATTTTTTATATCCTCAGGGAAATCAGCATTTACAGTTATTTTCCGACCTGTAACGGGCTGATTAAATTCAAGCCGTCCGCAATGGAGGGCTTGTCTCTGTATATCCTGACAATTTCCGCCGTAGAGTTCATCACCTGCGAGTGGGTGACCTATATGCGAAAAATGCACTCTTATCTGATGAGTTCTTCCTGTTTCGAGGTTTATTTCGAGGAGGGAATATTTATTGTTATATTTTAATCTTTTGTAGTGTGTTACGGCTTTCTGACCGTCCTCACGCACACAGCGCAGAATTATACTGTCCTCCCGTCTTGCAAGAGGAGCGTCAATTGTGCCGTATTCATCGGTTATTCCGTGAACTACGGCATAGTATACTTTTCTGAAATTTCCTTGCAGAACATTTGCGGAATGTGAATCCTTTGCGACCATGCAAAGCCCTGATGTGTAATTGTCAAGGCGGTGAACAGGTCTGTATGTCAGTTCGGGGAAAAGATATGCAAAATAGTTCCCCAGAGTATCGTTATGATGTTTAAGTGACGGGTGAACGGGTATTCCTGCGGGCTTGTTGAATACTATTACATTATCGTCCTCATAGGCTGTCGGGATATCAAGGTTTCCGTTAGGTTCGAGGAATTTATCATCACTAATCCGCAGGACGATAGTATCTCCGTTATTTACAGTATCAACGGAGCGGATAAGTATTCCGTTTCTTGTCATACCGTTCTGCTGATGTTTAAGTTTTTTAAGCAGACGTTTTGAAACGCCCTTTTTTGTCAGAAAATTTTCGAGAGTAAGCGGTTTGTCTGTTATGGCTGAGAATACTATTTCCTTCAAAATATTCGTCCTCTCTTATAAATATTGATATGCAGAGCGAAAAAGCCGTCATAAATTCAGGCAGTACATAAGGGACGGCAATTACTGTAAGCATTAAAAATCCGTATGTCAGGATAAGTCTGAACAATATTCCCTTTCGCTTTTTAAGAATCCTGAATGAATACAGAATTATTCTGAATATGCTTTTATCCCTGTATTCAGCCATTAAAAAGGGTACGGCAAATATATTTATCTTCACGGAAATATAAATATACAGAAAAAATACCGCCGCCGCAAATGCATGAAGCGCAGGAAAAAGCTTATCCCTTTCCATAAGTCTGTATGCCCATACAGATGATACTATAAAAGGGAGCGAAAATATTATTCCGATTAATTTAGTCAGAAATACTGCGGCTGTACATTTTCTGAATGAGTATCTGCCGAGTATTATTGAAGAAATCGGAGTAAAATTCTTTTTTTCGCAGCATATTTCGCTCAGTCTTACTGCTGATGCATAATACAGCGGAGTGCATACAAGCCAGCGAATAAGTGTAAATATTCCCCATGCCGCAAGCTGTATTTCAACTGCTCCCGTTAGAATATCCATAGGTTTCATATAACCGTAGTATAAAAGCATACTGTATATAGCCGCCTCGGCAAGTCTGAAAATAAGCCCTGCGCCTATGGGAAGCATACATATCATAAGAACAGCCGTTCTTCTGCCTTTGAGATATTTTCTTGAAAACCGCATAAGTTCCCTGACTTTCATAATAATGCACCTCTGTAAAAGTTATGCATATATTATGTGAAAATAAAGGGAAATTATACTGTATCAGTCGGGAATACGGTCATACGGACAATAGCCCATTATTTCAAATGCCTGAGAATTAAGCCACATTTGAGTATTTATCATTATGTCAAATCCTTCGCCTGCGGCGGCACTGAGATATTTCGGGTCATATTTCGGAAGTCCGAAACATGAAAGCATATTTGAAATAATTCCCGCATGGGTTATCATGGCAGCCCTTGTAAGACCGCTCTGCATCATATCCATAATAATGTTATGGAGGGCGGAAAAAATCCTTGCAGTCATTTCCTCAAGGCTTTCGCCCTGCGGAGGGCGGTTGTCCTTACCGCCCCTGAGCCATTGTTTATAGTCGTCACGGTTTATGAGTTCATCGACGCTTTTATTTTCAAATATACCCAAATCCAGTTCCCTCAGACCGTCAACTGTTACAAGTTCTGTTTCGGGAAAGAGTATATCTGCTGTTTCGGTACATCTTTTAAGCGGTGAAGAATATACTCTGTAAACTGTGGGGTAGTCGTACTCGTCCATTTTTGCGGCGAGTTCACTTGCGCCCTTTGAAGAAAGCGGCAAATCAGTTTTGCCGATATAGATACCTTTTTCGTTAGCCTCAGTCATTCCGTGGCGTATAATGCTTATTCTGTAACCTTTCATAGAAGCACCTCTTCATATATTATTCACAAAAAACGCTGTTGTTTTTTGACTTATTCATAATATTCACAAAAATTTGCGAAAAAATTCAAATTTATTTCATATTTATGCATATTTACTTATTATACATTTTGTATTATAATAGTATTAGTTTATATTTCGTGCGTAAATTTTTTATTATCAGGAGGAAATTTATATGAATTCCGATTTTGCAAGAATCATCACTTTACAGAGAAAAGAAAGACATATCTCTCAGAAACAGGCTGCCGCAGATTTAGGCATCTCTCAGGCACTGCTGTCCCATTACGAAAAAGGTATCCGTGAATGCGGTCTTAATTTTCTCGTCAAAATTGCAGACTATTACAACGTTTCATGCGACTATCTCCTCGGAAGAACCCCCGAACCGGAAGGAAAAACTATAACCATTGAAGATATCCCCGATGATGACGGCAATAATACCCTTAAAATGCCGTCCCCGGAAATAATCAACTTCAACAGAAGAATTATAAACAATTCAATAAGCCTTCTGTTCAACCTCGCCCAGAAAGCAAACAGCATAACCCTTATAAAAGAAGTTTCTTCATATCTCATGCTGTCAGTCTACAAGCTCTTCCGCATAGTCTATAATGCCAACCCCCATAACGACCAGAAACTCTTCCGAATCCCCAAAGTTATCGCAAATGACAGCGCAAATGCAATAATATCCATGAGCGAAGCCGATATCAAAGCCGCATCAAGCGGTATCCCGCTCGACGGAAATGACTGCGTTGACAATTTCGATACACTCTATATCACTACCTCAACCCTGCAAAAAGATTATGCACAGTATTCCTCATCACTCCTCAACCTCATAAAACGCAGCGAGGAAAGCATAGCAAGAACCCGTGCAAAGTACCGTGGCTCGGACAACGGCAACAGAGGCTATTGAACACAAATAACATTATAACATATTTTCAGAAAAAATAAAAGCCCCGAATCATAAAAATAATTTATTTTAATATTCTCCCCATTGTTCAGGGAGAATATTTTTTTAATTAGCTATTGTAAAATATAAAAAAATATGGTATAATATCTTTGCGGACTGTTTTCCGCATAAAACAAAATAAGGAGTGTGCATTATGGTCACGGTTGAAAACCATATCGGTCAGATTTCAGTTACCGAAAACTATATAACAGAACTTGTCCGCCATGTTGTCTGCGACTGCTTCGGTGTTGCTGATGTATGTAATGTTAATACATTCCGTTCCGCTGTCTCTGCAATAACCAAAGGCAGATTTTTCAAACGCAGAGGAGTAGTTGTTCGTACCGATAAGGAAGGCGGTCTTGTCATCGACCTCCATATAAAAGTTTCCTACGGCACAAATATCTCCGCAGCCGTCAGCAGTATTATCCATAAAGTCGGTTTTACTGTCGAGGAAGCTGTCGGAATTGATGTGAACAAGATTAATGTCTATGTTGATGATATGAATTACTGATTGGAGGATTTTGATAGTGATAAACGGTGCTTTGTTCAGAGACGCTGTTATTTCCGCTGCAATAACCATTAATAACAGAAAAAGAGAAGTTGATGAACTCAATGTCTACCCCGTTCCCGACGGAGATACGGGTACTAATATGTCTATGACAATAGGCAATTCAATAAACGAACTCAAAAGAATGTCCGATAATTCCACAATATCAGAAGTTTCTGCGGCTGCGGCTTCTGCATTTCTCAGAGGTGCAAGAGGAAATTCAGGCGTAATCCTCTCACTTATATTCAGAGGAATATCCAAAGGTCTTGCCGATATCGACGAGGCAGGCTGTGACGACTTCGCAAAAGCCCTCGCTCTCGGCGTTGATGCTGCATACAAGGCTGTTATGAAACCCGTTGAGGGTACTATACTTACCGTAGCAAGACTTTCAGCCGAAAAAGCCAAGGAAATCGCACTTTCTACCAATGATACAACCGTTTTCTGGCACGATGTGTGCAATGAAGCCGAAACAGTCCTCGCAAAAACTACCGATATGCTCCCACAGCTTAAAAAAGCAGGCGTTGTCGATGCAGGCGGTATGGGTCTGAGTATAATTTTCCGTGCCATGTATGAAGTTTTCAACGGTGGAAAAATCGCCCAGCCAAAAGAAAATATTAAAGATAATGAAGAATCCGATTCTTTCAGAGCTGCCGCAAGTCAGTATGATGACGATATAACCTTTACCTATTGCACAGAGTTCATGTTGCAGAAAAAGGAAAACTGCCCCGACCCCTTCATGCTCAGGGCTTACCTCGAAACAATAGGCGACTGCGTTGTGCTTGTCGATGATGAGAAAATTATAAAGGTTCATGTCCATACTGACAACCCCGGTAATGCCCTGCAAAAAGCCCTCGAATTCGGCTGTTTCATCAACGACCCCAAGCCCAAAATAGAAAATATGCGTATCCAGCACGAAAACCGCATGAAAGAAACTAAACAGCTTGAAGAAGGTTTCGCTCCTGCCGTTCCTGAAAAACAGTTCGGCTTTGTGGCTGTATGTGCAGGTCATGGTCTTGAAGCAACATTCGGCGACCTCGGCGTGGATATAGTCGTAAAAGGCGGGCAGACAATGAACCCCTCAACAGATGATATCCTCAGGGCTATCCTTGCAACTCCCGCAAAAACTGTTTTTGTCCTGCCGAATAATAAAAATATAATTATGGCTGCGGAACAGGCTGTAAGACTTACAGACAAGAGTGTATGCGTATTGCAGACAAGAACAATTCCGCAGGGAATCGCTGCAATGCTCGCATTTGATGAAAGTCTCACACTCGCAGAAAACCGCATCAATATGACTAAGGCTTTTGAAAAGGTTTCAACAGGTCTTATAACTTTTGCCGCAAGAAATTCCGAATTTGAAGGACATACCATTAAAGAAGGCGAAATTCTCGCCCTCGACAACGGAAAACTTTCCTTTACAGAAAAAGATATAAATAAAGCTACCCTTAAACTCGTAAAGAAACTCACAAAAGGCGATGCAAATTATGTAACCCTTATCTACGGTGCAGATGTCACAGAGGAAAACGCTGAACGTATGCAGCAGCTTTTACAGGCAAAACTCAGCGATAAAATTGATGTCATGCTTGTAAATGGCGGACAGCCCGTATATTACTACATTATTTCAGTTGAATAAACAAAAAAACGCAGGTTTAAAAACCTGCGTTTTATTTTTATAATTATTCAGCGGCTGAACTTTCGTCTGTTGCGGGAGCTGCGCTGTCAGAACTTTCGCCTTCATCAGAAAATGCTTCGGGTTCAATTCCCATAGCTGACATGAGTTCTTCTTCAGTCATTGTTTTAAATTCATCAACTTTCTTAAAGTATACAAGTTCATCTGAATCATCAGTTGACATTATAAACTCTCCGTCCTGAAAATAGAAGTAACCGCCGTTTTCCATTCCTGCTTCTTCATCTTCAATGGTGATATTCACTCTGTTGTCTGCAAATTCCCATTTAAAGCCTACGGAACTTTCCTCGCTGCCTGCCATACCTGAGCCTACAAGACCTGTATGGTCTTCATTTACAGTTATCTGCACAAAAACGTTAAGCGGAATACCATAGAGACTGTCCTCAATGAACTGACCCATAGAGAACATTTTTACACATTCCCATTTTCCGACAAAATCTGTTTCTGCAACGGTATCGGGCTTATATTCAGGTGCAGCGACTGTGGCTACTTCTACTGTTTCACTTTCAGATGAAGTTGCTGATTCTGATGTTGAAGCGGATTCCTCAGAAGAAGCCTCAGTAGTTTCCTCACTTTCAGTAGTAGCTTCTTCGCTTGTTTCCTCAGCAGTAGTTTCTTCTTCTGATTCTTCGCTTACGGAAGAATCTGCCTCGGAAGATGAAGAAGATGAAGAAGAAGATTCTGATGTTTTACTCTCACTTGTTTCTGTTTCACCGCAGCTTGCAAAAGTACCTGCTATAAGTAAAGATGCAACTGCTATGCTTAATAATTTTTTCATAAAAGTTCTCCTTTTAATAGATTACAAGAAATATTATAACACAATAAATAATTAATGTAAATATCAAAAATATGAAAATTTACAGCACATAATGTCATGAAATATAATAATTATCACCATTATGTCATAAAAAACGCATTATTCCGCAGTATCCTCTGAAGAATTTTCAGTTTCTGCCGATATCATATTATTTAGTTCGTCTGTTGTAAGGAATGAAAATTCATCAACCTTATTACAGAAATACACACTGCTGTTTTCGCCTATATTTGCGACAAGTTCCCCGTTCTGCAAAATATAGTAAACATCAGCTTCCTCACCTTCAACTATGGGGATAAACTTATTGTCCCTGAAAGTCCATTCAAATTCAGCCTTGCTTGTTTCTCCCTCAATACCCGGTGCGGCACTTGCTGTATGGTCTGCATTTATGGTAATCTGTATAACATATTTTGCGGGAATACCGTTCATGACATCGCTTAATCCTTCGTCAAGCAGAACATCATGGCATTCCCATTTTCCCACAAAATCCTCCTCTTTCGCCTCATCGGGAGTGAAATCGAACTCTGCTGATTCGGTGACTTCCTCATCTGCCTCGGTGGATTGCTGATTGGGGGAATTTTCTTCTGACTGTACATTATTTTTATCATCTGTAATTTTGATATCAGATGTATTGCTGCAAGAGGCAAGACAAACTGCAATCAAAAGTGATGATGTAAGTGCAGTTAACAACTTTTTCATAAAAAATCCTTTCAATTCTTCTTAAAAGGCAGATGACAAGGCATCTGCCCTTTAATCTTCAAATTATTCTGCTGAATCTGTGGTATCAGTTTCAGAAATTTCATCTGAATCGGTATCATCAGTAACTTCAAAGCCTTCTGATTCCATTTGAGCAAAAATTTTGTCCTGTTCTTCCTGTGACATTGGTGTGAAGTCGTCAACCTTTGTAAAATAAATCTGCATAGAGTTTTCTTCATCAAATACTATAAGTTCCCCGTTCTGAATTGCACAACTGCCGTCGTGATTTCCTTCGGAGTTGGTGAGAATAAGGATATTGCCGCTGTATTCCCATGTAAGGCTTCCTTTCTCGTCATTGGGGTCAAGCATGAATGATGTCATTTCTGCGGTATTGTCGCTGAAAACCTCAAACTGAATCATTTTTGCAATGCTTACGCCTGCATATTCCTCTGTATCTCCATATTCGGTAGCCATTTTTGAACATTCCCATTTTCCGACAAAATCGGTTTCAGCGGCTTCATCGGGTACGATTTCGGGGAGTGGCTGGGGTTCGGGGATATAGTCAGCCTCAGAAGTTTCTGTTTCGGAATCTTCTTCGGGAGCGTCTGTCTGTTCTTCTTGCGAATCTGTATTTTCGGATATTTCCTCTGCGGTAATTTCTTCCGTGGAAGTTTCTTCTTCGGCAGATTTTTTCTTTTCAGCGGAATCGGATACCTGTGAACTTGCGGAAGAAGTATTTTCTGTTTCTGAACTTCCGCATGAAGCAAAGCTTGCGGCAATAAGAAGTGAAGCGACTGCAATACTTAAAAACTTTCTCATTTTGTTTCTCCTTTTTGTTTGTTTTTGTTTACAAGAGTATTATACCACCATAAACCGAAAATGTAAATATCAGAATCATTAAAAATTATTACAACTTTCGACTGCAAATATGATAATTATTACGATTTACCTACTGAAATGTAAAAGAATCCTCTCAGAACAAGCTGAGAGGATTTTATTTACTGATTGAATTTTGATTTATTAATAGAAGATTACATAGCTTGAATCTACCCAGCCGTAGTAGTCTCCGTCATCTGTATCAACGAGTTCATACCATACAAGACCCTTTGAAGTGCATACATTTACTGCTGTAACGTGCCAAGCGTTGCCGAGGTTTTTGCGGACTGTTGACTTTTTGCCGTTGAATGCAACATAATCTGCTGTATATCCGTCAACAATACCGCCCTTTGTGTTTATCTGACCGTATACGGTGCAGGGTGTTATATCAGCGTAGAAGTCGATATAGCTTGAATCTACCCAGCCGTAGTAATCACCGTCATCAAGGTCAACGAGTTCATACCATGTAATGCCCTTTGTAACGCACTTGCTCACAGCCTTGATACGCCATGTATTGCCGAGGCTCTTGCGTACTTCTGCTCTTGCACCGCCGTATACAACGTAAGATGAATTATATCCTGCAACTACACCGCCGTGAGTATTTATAGTACCGAATTTATCGCAGGCTGTCACCTTTGCGCCCATGTTGTTGTAATACTGCGAGCCTGCTGTTCCGATTTCGCCTGATGCTGCTGCTGAAATCGGAACAAATCCTCTTATATCGTCTATCTTACCGCTTCCGAGAATAACTGCGCCTCCGAGAATTGTGAGTGCCATTACTGATGTTAATACCTTCTTAAACATAATTGATTCCTCCATAAACATTTTTTTCTTAATTTTCATTTTTTAGTAACGTCTTTGACGTTCTGTCTATATATTCGTTCGGGCGGACGGAAAAGGGACAAAAAATTTCAGATTTTTCAAAAAAAATTTTCAGAAAAAAATATCCCCCTGAAAACAGGGAGATATTAATATAATTATCCGAGGAATTTAGCTGAAATTATTGTATATCCGTAAGGTGCAACAGTAAGGCTGTCATTCTCACAAGCTCCGCCGTATGCGGGTCTGAAATCGGTAAAACGTGGAAGATTTGCCGCAAGGTCTTTAAGACAGACTTCATCACCGCTTCTGTTGACGAATACTATATAATCCCTGTCCTCGCCCTCTCTTGTAAAACCTATAAGGCGGTTATCGGCTATATTTTCATCATTTATTACAAAGTAGGTTCTTCCTTTCTTCATATTCGGAATAGCCTTTCTGATACGGCTGAGTTCGGAAACATAAGCAATAAGTTCCTTATCCTCTTTACCCCACGGATAGCATCTGCGGTTGAAGGGGTCTTTATATCCCTGTAATCCTGCCTCATCACCATAATATATGCTTGGTACTCCCGGAAGGAAAAATTGCAGAGCCATAGCAGCTTTAAGGAGATTTTTTCCATGTGCATACTGTTCATCGGTGAGATATTTTTCAGCCATCCAGTCTTTTGTCTTGTCATCGCAGTATTCACCGCCAAGACGGTTTATAGCCCTTTCGATATCGTGAGTGGATACAAAATTCATAAGCACATCTATCGTTGGCTTTGGGTAATGTTCAAGGATAGTCATTATTGAATCAATAAAGTGCCTTGGTTCTCCGCCCTTGACAAAATTTATAATAGCCTCTCTGAACGGATAATTCATGACGGAATCGAGCTGGTCGCCGAGGAGATAGCGTCTTTTTACACCGTAGCTTTCCTTATTTGAAGCGTCTTCCCAGACTTCGCCTATAACTATTTTGTCCTTTCCGAAATTCTTCACGGATTTTCTGAGATTATTGAGAAACTGGTCGGGGAGTTCGTCTGCAACATCAAGTCTGAAACCTGCCGCACCTTTTGAAAGCCAGTAATGCAGTACGCCGTCATCTCCGCAGATAAATTCTGTATAGTCCTCATTATTTTCGCAAACATTCGGCAAAGTGTCGATTCCCCACCATGCCTCATAGACATTGGGATAATTGATAAATGTATACCAGTCATAATATTTGCTTTCCTTTGACTGATAAGCACCTACTTCGGGATATCTGCCGTTCTTGTTGAAATAAACGCTGTCCGCACCCGTATGGGAGAATACGCCGTCAAGAATTATGGATATTCCGTATTTCTGAGCCTCCTGACAGAGTTCCTCAAATTCCTCATTAGTACCGAGGAGGGGGTCAGCTTTCATATAGTCTGCGGTATTATATCTGTGGTTTTCATGCGATTCAAAAATCGGGTTGAGATATATACAAGTTACACCGAGGTCATGGAGATATTCAAGCTTTGACTGTATTCCTGCGAAATCTCCGCCGAAATAGTCATTATTCCACACATGACCGTTATGGTCGGGTCTGTAATAGGGTGTACCGCCCCAGTCATCACGCAGAACTCTGCCTTCGGGGATATTTTCGTGTACTTTACCGCTTTTGCAGAAACGGTCGGGGAAAATCTGGTACATTACTCCGCCTTTAAGGAAATCGGGAGTTTCATAGTCATTTTCATAAACGGTAAGCTGAAAGAGGTCGCCCTCACGTTCCGCACCTTCATGGGAATTTACTTTTTTTATATAGTGGCGTATTCCTCCGCTTGTATATGAGAAGTAATAGTAATGCACATCGCTGTATCTTGCTGTAAAATCGCAGGAATAGACGAAACATTCCTCCTCCTCGCCTGAAACATACATCGGTATGAACCTTTCCTTGAATCCTGTCCTGAAAAGCACAAGGACAGGCGGAAAATCGGGACGTATATCCTTTGAAAGCCTTATCGAGAAACGACAGGTTTCATACTGTCTCAATGCTCCGAAAATAGATTTATAGCTCAGATGCCATGTGTCGTAAACTGGTTTCATAAAAATCCTCCTGTTATCGTAAATTCTGCATATTGCACATATTATGCATATATATTCATGATTTTTTGTAAGCCTGATATTCAGATAAAAAAAGGGGACGTTTTTATTCGTCCCCTTTTCGGGTATTATTATCTCAGATGCCAGATATTGTCAGCATATTCTGTAACAGCTCTGTCAGCGGAGAAGATTCCTGCACCTGCTATATTGTTGAGGGACATCTTAGCCCATTTCATTTTGTCGTTGTAACATTCTGTAATATAAGCCTGTGCCTTTCTGTAACTGTCGAAATCAGCGAGTACCATATACGGGTCTCTGAGTCTGAGAGAATCAGCAACATCAACGAATGTACAGCCGTTTATGCCATGATACATACGCTCAACAGCTTCATTTATTCTGCTGTCGTTCTTGAAATAGTCATCGGGGTTATAGCCTTTTGCTTTGAGTTCGTTTACCTGAGGAGTTGTCATGCCGAATATAACGATATTGTCCTCACCGCAGGCATCTTTGATTTCGATGTTTGCGCCGTCAAGAGTACCGAGAGTAACTGCACCGTTGAGCATGAGTTTCATACAGCCTGTGCCTGATGCTTCTGTACCTGCTGTTGAAATCTGTTCGGATATATCGGCAGCGGGCATGAGATATTCTGAAAGCGTAACGCAATAGTTTTCGAGGAATACAACCTGAAGTTTTTCGCTTATCTTGGGATTCTTTCTGATTTCCTCGGATATAGCCCATATAAGCTTTATAATCTGTTTAGCGAGATAGTAGCCGGGGGCAGCCTTTGCAGCGAATATATATGTTTTTGGGGTATAATCTGCATCGGGATTCTGGAGGAGGTAAGCGTAATCTGCGAGGATATTGAGGGCATTGAGGTGCTGTCTCTTATATTCGTGCAGACGTTTTACCTGAACATCGAAAATGCTGTCGGGATTAAGGATTATACCGCTCTTTTTCTTGAGACGTTTAGCGAAAGCGGCTTTATTGGCTTTCTTGACATCGAGGAGGTCTTTGAGGACTGTTTCGTCGTCCTGAAAATCTCTGAACTTAATGAGTTCGGAAGCGTCTTTTATGAACTTATTGCCGATTTTTTCGGTGAGGAGTTCTGTAAGTCTGGGATTTGACTGATAGAGCCATCTTCTGTAAGCGATACCGTTTGTAACGTTCTTGAATTTTTCGGGAGTATATTCAAATTCATCATGGAAAACGGAATCCTTGATTATCTGTGAATGGAGTTTTGAAACGCCGTTTACGCTGTGTGAAGCTGCAACGCAGAGAGTAGCCATATGGATTTTATTATCCTTTACAATGGACATTCTTGTAGTTTTTGCGCTGTCGTTGTTGTTGAACTTCATAAGTTCTTCGCAATATCTTCTGTTTATCTCAATGATGATATTATAGATTCTGGGAACAACACTCTTTACGAGGTCGATATCCCATTTTTCGAGTGCCTCAGCCATAACGGTATGGTTTGTATATGCGAAAGTTCTTGTAACGATATCCCAAGCCTTTTCCCACTGATAGCCGCAGTCATCGAGGAGTATTCTCATGAGTTCGGGAATAGCGAGAGTGGGGTGGGTATCATTTATATGAATGGCAACCTTATCGGGGAGGTTTTCAAGAGTACCGTAAACGTTCATATGGTGGTTTACGATATCTCCCACTGATGCGGCGCAGAGGAGATACTGCTGGCGCAGGCGGAGGTTTTTGCCTTCCATATGGTTATCATTGGGGTAGAGAACCTTTGAGATGCAGTTGTCGATAGCATTCATTGAGTAAGCCTCAGCGAAGTGACCCTGTGCGAATTTCTCCATAGCTTCGGGGCTGAATCCGGGAGCTTTTGCGCCCCAGAGTCGGAGAGTAGAAACTGCCTCTGTATCATAGCCTGAAACATACATATCATAGGGAGTAGCGATAACGGTCTTATAGTTGACATGATTTGCATGGTAGTGCTGGTTATCCCAGCTCTCCTGAATTTCACCGTCAAAATGAACTTCTATTGCAAGTTCGTGTCTGGGGACGAGCCATACGCTGCCGCCGGGGAGCCAGTCATCAGCAAGTTCTATCTGCATACCGTCTTTGAGTTTCTGACGGAAGATACCGAACTCATAGCATATGGAATAACCCATAGCGGGGAAACCTGTTGTAGCGAGTGCATCGAGGTAGCAGGCAGCGAGTCTTCCGAGACCGCCGTTTCCGAGACCTGCATCGGGTTCCTGTTCAAAAATCTTGTCAAGGTTTATATTGTGGCTTTTGAGAAGTTGGGAAACTTTTTCAGCGATACCGAGGTTATAGAGGTTGGTTTTAAGTGAACGTCCCATAAGAAATTCCATAGAGAGGTAATAAATCTGTTTTCCTCCAACGGAATGGGTGTGGTTGATAAATTCATTTCTTTTTGTCCTGAGTATTTCAACGATTATTGAAGAAAGCACCTGATAAACCTGTTTGTCTGAGGCTTCTTCGGGGGTAACGCTGAAAAGAATCTGCAGTCTCTTTGAAAAATCATTCTTGATTTTTTCGATAAGCATATCTGTCTGATTATTTGACATACATAAATCTCCTTCTGCCGCAAAGCGGCAATTCTTTTGGTCGTATTATTTCAGTGCGGAAAATATCGCCGCAGGAAATAAAATATAATTTGTATATTTATATTCTAACATATTTTAATATTTTTTTCAATTGGATATTTCAACAAATATTTATCAACGGAATCAACATATTACCGAAACACAACAGTGAAAATCTATTTTATGCATATATATTATGCATTATTTCTGTATACATTATCCAAAAGCAAGTATTTACATGGCGATTTATGCAGAAAATGATATTTTTTCCGACTGTAATAAAAAAAATCCAAAAAAATTTTTCATTATTTATTGAAATTCTGTTTATTATGTGTTATAATGTATTAAATAGCTTTTGACGGAGGAGCTTCACCGTTCATAAGCAAAAAATAAGGAAAAGGAATGGTAGACATGAAGAAAAACAAAGGGTTCTCCATACTCAGACTGCTTATAGCAATTATATGCATCTTCTCAATAATTATTTCAGTCGGAGTAAATGTACTCTTTACACAAAGCAAAATTCCCCACATAAGCGACAGGTATATCTACATAGTGGAAGAACCCAATCCTCTCTCAGGAGATGTTTCCACGGGTGCTGCACTCATCGCCAAGGACGCAAAGAATGTAAGCATTGCCGCAGGCGATATAGTTATATGCTATCCCGCCGATGACCCCTTGGAACTTACACTCAGAAGCATAAACGCTGTCGTTGAATCCGAATACGGTACGGAAAGATTCTATACAAGAGATTCAGTCCATGAGGATAACACCGATTCAATCACAAAAGACAGAATACTCGCTGTCTGCACAGGTTATCCCGAAAGTATCGAACTCGGTAAGTTCCTGCTCTTTACCCTCGATATAAAAGGCATAATCGCTGAACTTATCGTTCCGTGCGTTATACTCCTTATCCTGCTCATAGTAAGAATTGCTTCATCTAAAAAAGCCGAAGATGACAACGAAGATGATGATGAAGATGATGAAGAGTACGGTTTCTACAACTACGATGAATCCGAAAACAAAAAATCATCATCAAAGAAAAAATCAAAGACAAAAGGCGGAAATCCCCTCTTTGAACCCGAAATCCAGCCCGCTGTAAACGATGAACTCGAAAGAAAGAAAATGTCTATCGCTGAAAATTTCAGCCAGAAAGAAGTAAACCACGATTCACCCTACCAGAAGGAAAAAGAACGCACTATGCAGTTCAAGGCTCAGAAAGCTGCCGAAACAGCTAAATTTGCCGCACAGAAAGCCAACAACAGCAATAAACCTGTATATCCTTCCCATGCGGCTGATTCCTCCGCAGACGAAAACCTCTCCAGACAGTCAGCCAAACCCCTCGAACTCGAAAGATTTGAAGCCCCTGCTCCCTCATCATCTGCAAATGCTCCCGCACACGAAAAAACTCCCGAACCTAAACCCGTAAAGGCAACCGCAGATATAAAGGATATTGACGAGCAGAAAGCTATAAATATAAGAACTCAGGCTCCTGCATCAGTTCCGCTCCCCTCCGCTCCCGCTCCCGAACCCGAAAACAAAAAGCCTGTTGATTCTTCTCCCGATATCTCGGATATCATAAGAAAAACCGAGAAAATCAGAAACAAGAAAAAAGTCGATGCAATGTCAGTCGATGACCTCATCAGAATGATTGACGAGGAAAAAAATAAGCTTTGATGAAAAAACCCCTTTCCAAAACGGAAAGGGGCTTGTTTTTTTAATTATTCAACATCTATTTTGCTTTCGATGTAGTTTACGATATCGCCGACTGTCTTGATTCCCTCAACAGCTTCATCGGGAATTGAAAGACCCTGCTCCTCATATTCTTCTTCAATAGTCTGGATAAGGTCAACGATGTCAAGTGAATCTGCGCCGAGGTCTTCCTGAATATTAGCCTCTAATGTAACTACGTCCTCATCGAGGTCGAGCTGCTCTACGATAATTTCCTTGATTTTTTCAAAAACCATTTCTTTTTCCTCCATATATATATTTTTTATTCAAAATCGGACAGATTTGTGAACTCTCCGATTTTTCTAAATTTAGTATAACGTTCTTTTAGCAATTCGTCAATATCTTTTTGCAATTTTTCTTGAATTTTGAGTGACAAATATTCCTTAATATTTTCTGAAATTTTGTCTAAATCGTTATGTGCGCCTCCGAGGGGTTCTTTTATGACAGTTTCAGCGACTCCGAGACGGAGCATATCTTCGGCTGTAATCTTCATAATATTGCAGGCTTCCTCCTCACGGGCGGCATCTTTCCAGAGAATGCTTGCGAATCCTCTTGGGGAAACAACTGAATACTGTGCATTTTCGAGCATGGCGAGTTCATCGCACACACCGAGAGCGAGTGCGCCGCCGCTTCCGCCTTCACCGAGGACTATTGATATTATCGGGGTACGCAAAGTCATAAACTCTGCGATATTTCTTGCGATAGCTTCGCCCTGACCTCTTTCCTCGGCAGCGATTCCGCAGAATGCTCCGGGGGTATCTATGAAGCATATAACGGGTCTGTGGAATTTTTCAGCCTGTTTTGCAAGTCTGAGGGCTTTACGGTATCCTTCGGGGTGAGGCATGGCGAAATTGCAGTTTTTATTTTCGTTTATATCCCTGCCCTTGACCTGAGCTATGACAGTGACGGGAATGCCGTCAAGGCTTGCAAGACCGCCTATTATAGCCCTGTCGTCACCGTAAAGGCGGTCACCGTGCATTTCATAGAACTCGCTGAATATAAGAGGCATATAGTCTCTTATGGTAGGTCTGCCCTTTGTATGGACAAGCTGAAGTCTTTCCCATGCAGTTTTTTTCTCGTCCATTTTCAGTCCTCCCCGTATCCGTGAATTTTAAGAAGATGATACAATGTACTTCTCATTTTTTTCCTGTCGGTAATCATATCGACAAAACCGTGTTCCTGCATAAATTCCGCAAGCTGAAAATCTTCGGGAAGTCTCTGTCTTATAGTACTTTCGATTACACGTCTGCCTGCAAAGCCTATTAAAACTTTCGGTTCTGCGATTATGATATCGCCCAGTGATGCAAAGCTTGCCGTAACGCCTCCCGTAGTGGGGTCTGTGAGGACGGTTATATAAAGACCGCCCGCATCGCTGTGGCGTTTTACTGCGCCTGATGTTTTAGCCATCTGCATGAGTGAGACTATTCCCTCCTGCATTCTTGCGCCTCCTGAAGCCGTAAAGAGAATTACAGGGAGTTTATTTTCGGTGGCATATTCAAAAGCCCTTGTTATTTTTTCTCCTACAACGCTTCCCATACTTCCCATCATATAGCGTGAATCCATGATACCTGCGACAGTTTTTATGCCTTTTATCATGGCAGTACCTGTAACGACTGCATCGTTAAGTCCCGTACTTTTTCTTAACTGCTCCTGTTTTTCGGAATATTCGGGGAAATCTATCGGGTTACAGCTTATCATGTCTGCATTGAGTTCCTGAAAACTTCCCTCATCGAAAGTTATATCAATTCTTTCTTTTGAAGAAAGTCTGCCGTGATAGTTGCAGTCAGGGCAAACTCTGTGCAGTTCCTCATATTTTTTCAAAAGTATAAGACTCTGACATCTGGGACATTTTACCATTTCACGGTTATTGTCATCACTGTTATTTCCGTTGAATCTTTTTTTGACAACTCCGAAAAAGCTGTCAAGCATACCTTCTCCCATTATATCACCGCCTTATTTCTTTTTAATTTTTTCCATATATCTGTTAAGAAAGCCTATGTCATAATTTCCGCTGATAAATTCGGGCTGTTTGATAATTTCGAGCTGGAAATCTATATTTGTATCAACACCCTCTACGATAAATTCCGACAAAGCCCAGCGCATTTTTCTTATTGCGCTGTCTCTGTCAGCGGCATGGGCGATTAATTTGCTTATCATGGAATCATAGTACGGAGTTATGGTATATCCCTGATACACTGCCCCGTCAATTCTTATACCCGGACCGCCGGGGACATAGAGGGCTGTTATAGTGCCTGGGGAGGGTCTGAAACCGAATTTCGGATTTTCCGCATTTATACGGCATTCTATTGCATGACCCCTTAATTTTATATCGTCCTGAGTGACACGCAGGGGAAGTCCTGCGGCAATTTCTATCTGTGCGGTAACGAGGTCGAAACCTGTAACTTCTTCTGTTATGGGGTGTTCAACCTGTATTCTTGTATTCATTTCCATGAAATAGAAGTCTCTGTTTTCGTCCACAAGAAATTCTATTGTACCTGCGTTGAAATATCCGCATTCTCTTGCGGCGGTGACAGCAGCCTCGCCCATTTTTTTACGGAGCTGTGCATCTACGATAGGGCTTGGGCATTCCTCAAGGACTTTCTGGTTTCTTCTCTGCATTGAGCAGTCACGTTCACCGAGATAAATTGTATTTCCCTTTTTGTCAGCAATTATCTGAATTTCGACATGGTGGGGATTTATCAGGAATTTCTCGATATAGACCGTATCATCACCGAAGAAATTCTTAGCTTCCTGCTGTGCGGCAATCATCTGTGATTCAAGTTCTTTCGGGGAATCTACACGGCGTATGCCACGTCCGCCGCCTCCTGCGGAAGCTTTTACAAGTATGGGGTAGCCTGCTTTTTCAGCAATTTCCCTTGCCTGTTTGAGTGAAGATACTGCGCCCTTTGAGCCGGGGATAACGGGGACTCCTGCGGCAGCCATAGTTTCCTTTGCGGCAGCCTTGTCGCCGAGCATTTCGATTGATTTATATGAAGGTCCTATGAAAACGATTCCGCTTTTCTCGCATAATCTTGCAAACTCCGCATTTTCCGAAAGAAATCCGAATCCCGGGTGTATAGCCTCCGCACCTGTATTTACAGCCGCCTGAATTATGGCATTCATATTGAGGTAGCTGTCCTTTGTGGCGGGAGGGCCTATGCATACTGCTTCATCTGCAATCTGGGCATGGAGGGAATTTTTATCGGCAGTTGAATATACTGCGATACTTTTCACTCCGAGTTCACGGCAGGCTCTTATAATGCGTACTGCAATTTCTCCCCTGTTTGCAATGAGTATTTTTCTGAACATTATATAATCTCCTTACGGATTATTATTTTTTGCTGTCTGTTACGATAAAGGTTATTTCGCATGAAACAGCCTTTTCACCGCCGACAGACGCAAGGGCTTTTCCCGTACCGACAGGACCTCTCTGCTTAATCATTTCAACTTCGAGGTCGAGGACATCGCCGGGGACTACCTGTCTGCGGAACTTAACCTTGTCCATACCGCCGAAAAGACCTATTTTCCCTTTAAATTCAGGCTTTGAGAGCATACAAACCGCACCTGCCTGAGCGAGCATTTCAACCATGAGAACTCCTGGGGTTACTGGGTAATCGGGGAAATGCCCCTTAAACCAGAAATCGTCCTCCTTTATATATTTTCTTGCTTTTACCTTCACTCCGACTTCCATTTCGACTATTTCATCAATGAGGAGAAAGGGGTCACGGTGAGGGATTATTCCCATTATCTGTTCTTTATTCATTAAAACATCTGACATATCGTCATCTCCTTCTTTTAAAATTATCAATTATTGATTTCCGAAATATTTATTTCAAGTTCTCCGCCGTATATATTTACAGGCACAGATTTTTCAAACGGATATATTTCGGGGAAACTGCTTTCTTCAAAAAAATACACAAGAGTTTTTCGGTGTTTCGGTGAAATTATCCAGTATTCCCTTACTCCGTACTTTTTATAGAGTGCCAGCTTTGTTATTAGGTCATTTTCGCTGTTTGACGAAAGTATTTCCGCAACAAAATCAGGCGCACCGTAACAGCGTCTGCTGTCAAGCTTTGAGGTATCGCATACAAGAAGAAAATCAGGTACTACCGTATTGTAATCGTCAAGCTTTACATCTATCGGCGGGAGTGCTTTGCATTTACCGTTTTTATTTTTTATGAAATCTCTGAATATGCTGTAAAGTTCTGCGCCTATAATCTGATGTTCAAGGGAGGGCATAGCCTGAGACATAATTTTTCCGTCATACAGTTCACATTTTTCATTTTTTTCAGATTTCATACTGAAAAATTCATCAGCGGTATATTTTTTTTGACCGCTGTCTGTGAGTATATCAGACATAATGTCATCTCCTTTTATATTTTTCTTCAAATTCCTGAAAGGTAAACAGACCGTCCACGATTTCCATTATTTCAATGCAGGCATTTTCGGTTTTCAGTGCAGTATTCTCGTCATGGAAACGGTTTCCGCCCGCAAGCTGGTCAACAAGTGAGATAATTGCAACAGCATCATCAAGCGGAATACTGCCGTTTTTCCTCCATATCAGTGAATTTTCCGTCAGACTTTCCTTAATAAGCATATACTCTTTCATGTCAAAATAATTTTCATTACGGAGTTTTATATCAAATTCTGTTTCATTCCAGAGTATTTCGCAGAATTTTTTCATTATTTGATTATCATGACGGGCTGGTCGTATTCAACCGCCTGACCGTCACTTACAAGTATTCTGTCAACAACCCCGTCAAAATCGGACTGTATCTCGTTCATGAGTTTCATTGATTCGATAATCATAATTACATCGCCCTTTTTAACCTTGTCACCGACTTTTACGAACGGCGGCTTGTCGGGAGAGGGAGCTGCATAGAAAGTTCCTACTATGGGGGACTTGACGATATTTCCGCCTGATTCGGCAGGTTTTTCCGCTGATTTTGCGGGGGCGGGCGCAGAATTGTCCATAGGCTGTGCCATTGGCGGATTCATGGGGAAATTAATCGGAGGCATCATGGGCGGAGGCGGACACTTTCTTTTTGCTTCGATTGAAATTTCGCTGTCGCCGTTTTTGATTTTGATTCTTTCCAGACCGCTTTCTTCAAGAGAAGCGGCAAGGCTTTTTATTTCGCTGAGTGTAAGATTGCAGGCTATAATTTTTTCAGACATTCCTGCACCTCCTTAATCTGTTACTTTTTTAAAGCAGAGAGTAGCGTTATGACCGCCAAATCCGAGAGAATTTGAAAGTGCAGCCTTTACTTCCTGCTGTACATTTCCGTTTATGCAATAGTCGAGGTCACATTCGGGGTCGGGATTTTTTGTGCCGACAGTGGCATGAATAAGACCTTCCTGAATAGTTTTTGCGGTAACGACAGCTTCAACCGCACCTGCCGCACCGAGAAGATGACCTATCATTGATTTTGTGGAGCTTATTTTTGTCTTGTAAGCGTATTCGCCGAGAGCGACTTTTATAGCGGCAGTTTCATACTTGTCATTAAGACCCGTAGATGTGCCGTGTGCGTTGATATAGTCTATATCCGCAGGGGTAAGACCTGCTTCTTCGATTGCGAGAGCCATACCTTTTCCTGCTGCCTCGCCTGAGGGCATGGGAGAAGTCATATGGTAGCCGTCACAGGTTGCGCCGTATCCTGCGATTTCGGCATAGATTTTCGCACCTCTTGCCTTAGCGTGTTCATATTCTTCAAGGATAAGGATACCGCTTCCCTCGCCGAGTACGAAACCGCTTCTGTCCTTATCAAAAGGAATAGATGCCTTGTCGAGATTATCGCATTTTGTGAGAGCCTTCATATTTGAGAAAGCGGCATAGGTAAATTCTTCCTTTGCGCTTTCAGTACCTCCTGCAATGCACACATCGAGATAACCGTCCTTTATTTTGCGGAAAGCCTCGCCTATGGAATGAGTACCTGATGCACAAGCTGTTGTGACATCAAAATTTGCACCTCTGAATCCTGTTTTCATGGAAATAGTGCCTGCTGCCATATTGCTTATCATCATGGGAACATAAAATGCAGAAACTCTGCCCGCACCTTTTTCGAGGAATTTTGTATGTTCATTGAGAGTGAGGTCAACTCCTCCTATACCTGAGCCTACTATAACGCCGGCCCTGTAAGGGTCTATATCGGAAAAATCGCTTCCTGCATCTGTAAGGGCTTCATTTGTGGCAACAACTGCATATTTTGTAAAAAGCTCCATATGTCTTGCTTCTTTTTTCTCAAAACAGCCTTCTTTGCCGTAGTAAGCGGTTTCATCGAAATCATTGACAAGCCCTGCAATTTTTATGCCTGTTCTTTCGCAGTCAAAATGTTCTATAAAGGACAAACCGTTTTTATTTGCCTTTATTCCCTCCCAGAACTTTTCAACCCCTGTACCAAGCGGAGTAACTGCGCCAATACCTGTAATAACTACTCTTCTGCTCATAAATATACCTTTCTCCTTAACGTAAAATTTCGCAGTGCGAAATTATTTTAAAAACTATTAACCTGATGTTTTACATTGAAAGACCGCCTGAAATTTCTATAACCTGTCCTGTAACATAAGATGCATCTTCCGAAACGAGGAAAGATACAACCGAGGCTATTTCTTCAGGTTCACCGTATCTTCTCAGTGCCACTGCATCGAGCATTTTAGCCTTTAAGTCGTCTGACAGGACATCAGTCATAGGCGTATGGATAAATCCGGGGGCTACGGCATTGCAGGTTATATTTTTTCTGCCGTATTCTTTTGCAACAGTTTTTGTCATACCGATTATAGCAGCCTTTGATGCTGAATAGTTCACCTGACCTGCATTTCCGTAAAGACCCGCAACAGATGATACATTTACTATTTTTCCGTGTTTCTGTTTCATCATGACAGGGCATACGAGTTTCATCATATTGAAAACGCTTTTCTGATTTACGGCAATAACTGCATCATAATCCTCCTCTTTCATTCTTGCCATGAGGTTATCCTTAGTTATACCCGCATTGTTTACAAGAGCGTCAATACTGCCGAAAGTATCTTTTACAGCCTTCACCATATTTTCGCAGTCTGCAAATTTTGAGACATCTGCGGAAAATATTTCAGCCTTTATGCCGAAACTTCTGCATTCCTCTGCGACTGCGAGAGCTTTTTCCTTATCGCTTTCGCTTGGGTAATGATTTATTGCCACATCAAATCCGTCTTTGGCGAGTCTTTTTGCGATGCAAGCACCTATACCCTGTGATGCACCTGTTATTAATGCTGTTGCCATTTTATACCTCCTGTTTAAAGTCATCAATTTGTGCCGTTGAGCCTTGACATTTCGTTCACTTCGCTATGCTGCGTTCACTCTCAGCGCAAGGCGCAAATTTCCTATTATTAAATCGTAAAATTTGCGCTTTCGGGCTTGCGCTTTCGTTCACTTCACTTCGTTCCGTTCACTCTCAGCGCAAGGCGCAAATTTTACTCACGTTTAAATATGAATTATGCATTATGAATTATGCATTAACTTTTCAGCCTGTTCCACAATTTCCCTTACGATTTCGGAGCAGGGTTTTACATCGTTAATCATGCCTGCGATAGCACCGCAGAGGAATGAACCCTCCTCAAGATTTCCGTCCTGAACGGCTTTTCTGAGAGAACCGAGGGTAAGTTTCTCAAATTCATCGGGAGTAAGAGAACCGTCTCTTTCGCCGTTTGCGAGTTTCTTTGAGAATTTAGTCTTTATGTTTCTGCACGGGTGACCTGTATATCTGCCTGTAACAACGCTGTCAGTATCCTTAGCCTTGATGATGAGTTCCTTGAAAGTGGGGTGAATCCGGCACTCCTCAGAAGCAAGGAAACGAGTACCAATCTGTACACCTTCCGCACCGAACATGAAAGCGGCTGCCATACCTCTGCCGTCGGCTATACCGCCTGCGGCTATTACGGGGATTTCGAGTGCATCGACTACCTGCGGAACGAGACACATAGTAGTAATTTCGCCTATATGACCGCCTGATTCAGTACCTTCCGCAACGACTGCATCTGCGCCTGCCTTTTCCATTCTTTTGGCGAGAGCGACAGACGGAATAACGGGTATGACCTTAACGCCTGCCTGTTTCCATGCAGGGATATATTTTCCGGGACTGCCTGCGCCTGTGGTGACTACTTTCACACCCTCATCAATGACAAGCTGAGCAAGGTCATCGGCATTTGGTGACATAAGCATTATATTCACACCGAAAGGCTTGTCTGTTTTTTCCTTGCATTTTCTTATCTGGTCACGGAGGTAGTCAATAGGTGCGTTTCCGCCTGCAATAAGACCTATTCCGCCTGCATTTGAAACGGCTGCGGCGAGGGTATGTTCTGCTACCCAAGCCATACCGCCCTGAATTATGGGATACTGACAGCCCAAAAGTTCTGTGATTCTTGTTTTCATAAAAATTCTCCTTAATATTCCAGAATTATACCGCCGTATGTCAGACCTGCTCCGAAGCCTATTATTGCAAGTTTCTGTCCACGTTTGATAAGACCCTTTTCAACTCCCTCATTGAATGCAAGCGGTATTGATGCACTTGAAGTATTGCCGAAATGGTCAAGTGTTATGATAAACTTATCCATAGAAACGCCGAATTTTTTGGCGGCAGTCTCAATAATCCTGATATTTGCCTGATGAGGTATAAACCAGTCTATATCTTCTGAGGTGATGCCTATTTTTCCTGCGGCAAGCTCAAAAGCTCTCGGAAGAGCCTTTGTGGCGAACTTATAGACTTCCTTTCCGTCCTGCACAAGCTGATGAATAGGTTTTTCGGGGAAACCGTCATTGAAACCGTTTTCGACAGCGACTTCGGGAGCGGGATTGAGATTTCTTGCACAGAGGTATTTTGCGCCTGTACCGTCTGAGGCAAGGTGTGACGAATAGAGCTTGTCACTTTTTTCAATGACTGCCGCAGCCGCACCGTCACCGAAAAGTATACAGGTAGTTCTGTCCTTGAAATCAAGGAAACGTGAAAGGGCTTCATTGGCAACAACAACGACATATTTAAGGCTGTCATCTGTTTCGAGGAATCTTCTTGCCGTATCGAGAGCATAGACGAATCCCGAACAGGCTGCATTGAGGTCAAAAGCCGCAGCATTGGGAGCGTCTATTTCACGCTGTATGACACTTGCCATACTTGGTGTAAGAAAATCGGAAGTGAGTGTGCATGAAATTATAAGACCTATATCTTTGCTTGAAATGCCTGCTCTTTCGACAGCCTGCTGTGCGGCTTTTGCGCCCATATACCAGCAGGGTTCCCAGCCTGCCATAGGTCTTTCCGTGATGCCTGTGCGTGTTCTTATCCACTCATCATTAGTGTCGATAAACTTTTTCAGGTCATCATTTTTCAGTTTCTGTTCAGGAATATAACAGCCTGTTGCGAGAATATTTATGCCCATTTTGTATCTCCTTTAAGGAATTATCATAAAAACAGTTGTAAAAACTGAAAATTTATGTTATAGTATAGATGTGGACGTTTGTAAAACAAAACGTATACAATATATATTGTAAATCATTTCCTGATTTTTTGCAACGATATTTTATTTCTTTATCTGATTAAATTAAAAATATCGTCATTCAGCACAAATATCAAAATGATTTTTCAGCAATTATTTACAATATATTGTATATAACACACAGAAAGGAATTTATATATTATGACAATTTCACTATTTTCAGGACAAGGTTCGCAGTATGTCGGCATGGGAAAAGATATTCTCGGAGCATATCCGCATACGGAAGAATTATATTCAGCAGCCTCTGACATTCTCGGACGTGACATGAAAGCTGTTTGTTTCGATACAACTCCCGAAGAACTTGCAAATACAAACAATGCACAGCCTGCAATTCTCCTGACATCTCTTGTATGCATATCAGCCGCAATAAACAAAGGTCATACTGACGGAAAACCCTTTGTATTCAACGGAGTTGCAGGTCATTCCCTCGGTGAATATGCCGCCATGACTATGGCAGGAATGGTATCTCTGGAGGATATTTTCAGACTTATAAAGGCAAGGGCGCAGGCTATGGACGAGGCTGCCCGTGAAAATAAAGGTGCTATGGCGGCAGTTATGAAAATCGCTCCCGAAAAAGTCGAGGAAATCTGTAACAATGCTTCAAATTATGTTGCCGCAGTGAACTATAATTCCCCTGCACAGACCGTTATCGCAGGCACTCCCGAAGGTATCGCTGAAGTAAGCGAAGAATTCGCCGAATTAAAGGCGAGAATCGTTCCCCTTAAAGTTGCGGGCGCATTTCATTCAAAATTAATGCAGTCCGCTGCTGACAAATTTTATGAAACTGCTAAGACAATAACTTTCAGAAAACCGCAGGTAAAATACTATTCCAACGTTACAGGCGGTGAACTTACGGATTTTTCGGATATGCCCTCACTCCTTGCAAAGCATATCGTTTCACCTGTGAGATTCACTTCCGAACTCATTCAGATGCAGAAAGACGGTGCGGATAAGTTTGTCGAATTTGGCTGCGGCAAAACTCTCACAGGTCTTGTAAAGAAAACTCTCAAAGACGTTTATGCCTGCAATATAGAAAATCTCGAAACACTCGAAGGAGCTGATATTTATGGATAAATTTGGACTTATAGGTCACCCTCTCGGTCACTCAATGTCTCCGCTCATACACGAAAAGCTTTTCAAATTAAGCGGAATTTCTGACAGTTCATATGAATTAATCGACATCGCCCCCGAAAATCTTTCAACAGATGTTGAAAACTTAAAACAGCTCAGAGGTTTCAACATAACCATTCCGCATAAGACTGCTATTATCCCTTTTACGGACAGTCTCGCAGAAAGCGCACAGAGATATAATTCTGTGAACTGCATACACAACGACAACGGAAAATTTATCGGCTACAATACCGACTGTGACGGTTTTCTGCGCTCTGCACAGCTTCTTCCGATTGGCGGAGATGTACTCATTCTCGGCTGCGGAGGAGTCGGACGCATGATAGCCATTGAAACTGCCCTGCACGGTGCAAATATAACTCTTGCGGTGATTCCGCAGGATATACAGACTGCACAGCTTCTCATGGCTGAAATACTTTCAAAATGTGCGGACGCTTCTGTAAGAATTGAATTAATCAGCGAAGTAAACGGCAAATATGATTTGCTGATTAATGCTACTCCTGTCGGAATGTTCCCGAAAACAGATGCCTGTGCCGTTTCCGATGATGTTATAAAGAACAGCGCAAGTGTTTTTGATGTGATATACAATCCCACTGAAACTCTCCTCATGAAAAAGGCAAGGGCTATGGGTAAAACTGCCGTGGGCGGTGCTGCAATGCTCGTATATCAGGCTGTAAAGGCTCACGAAATATGGTACGGCGGAGAATTTAATCCCGAAGATATTTCAGGCATAATAGCCGATGTTGAAAAAGCTGTTGACAGCATGAACAAGTAAAATCTGAAAGGAGGCTCAGGGGATAAGCAACAGCGTTCCTCTGTTTAAAATGAAATTACCAGACTTTGAAATAACAGAATACAAAACCTTAGTCGAATATCACGGTGAAGATGTCCCCGAAGTAACTGTCCCTGACGGTGTGGAATATATAGGCGGTCATGCCTTTTATAATTACAGGATAAAATCAATTATCCTCCCCGACAGCCTTAAAAAAATTGACCTTTCTGCTTTTTTCAGCAAATACGTTTACCCCCGTGGTGCAACTATTTCAAAAATATCTTACAGGGGAGTTGTTTTCAATTCCTACAGCGATACGGATTTCTATGTGCGTGACATAATCGACATGATTGCCAATAAGGACTATTCCATAAAATTATCCCATGATGTGAAATATCCCATAATCTTTCAGATTTATTTCAACGAAAAAGACCCCGTAACCGAGGCTTACATCAAGAAAAACCTCATGAAAATTTTTACTTTCGTGATTGATGCCTCAAAATATACAATTCCAGATGACGAAAAAATCAGCATAATTAAAAACCTCCTCGAAACAGGAAAATTCTTTACATCAAGAAATATCGCAAAATATATAAACATAGCCGACCAAAAACAGAAATTTGACATCTTCGATATGCTCACAGAATATCAGGAAAATTTAAAAACAAATAAAATATAAAAAATATCAGAATATATATTGACTTTTGTGAATTTTTGTGATATAATACTAAAAGACGTTAATGTTTTTGTGCTTTATTTCCGAAGCATTGATGTCTGAATTTTCAATAAAAAGGAGTATAAGAAAATGTCTGCAATTAATCTCGATACAAACGATGTTTACGAATTTGAGTACAACGGTAACTCCATTATCGTGGAAAACTCAGAACTCAAAGCCTCTATCGTCCTCAAAGTCAACGGAGAAGTCAAGGCTGAATCCAAAGGCATAAAGGCTGTTACAGGTCTCGGCACTCTTGAATGTAAGCTCGAAACAGGCGAAACTATCAAGGCTACTCTCCAGAAAATTAAACTCGGTGACAGTGAATGCAAGGTTTCCGTAAACGGTAACTCTCTCCCGCTTAAATCACAGTCCCACGGCAAAAAAGACATTGTAGAAGATGCCAAAGACAAGGTAAAGGAAACTGTTGACAAGGTAACTAAAAAGTAATAGCGGATTGTTTGTTTCTTTACGTTTTTGCATTTGTTTGATAATCAGAACAGCACTGTCCGAAAAAGTTTCGGACAGTGCTTTTGTTACTATACCATTACAGGAGATTTTATTATGACTGTATTCTTATGCGGCTTTATGGGCTGCGGAAAATCAACTGTCGGAAAACTTGCCGCAAAAAAACTCGGCTGCGGTTTTTTCGATACAGATGAACTAATAGTCGAAAGGGAAAATATGTCAATACCCGAAATATTCGCTCAGAAAGGTGAAGCTTATTTCCGCAGAACCGAGGCTGATGTTGTAAAATCTGTCTGCGGTAAAACTGCCGTCATAGCCTGCGGAGGCGGTGCTATGCTCAACCCCGAAAGTGCAAAGTCTGCCGCAGATGCAGGCGCAGTCGTGTTCCTTGATGTGGATTTCGATACCTGCTACGAAAGAATCTGCGGAGATTCAAACAGACCTATTGCCGCATCTTCATCAAAAGAGGAACTCCTTGAAAGATTTAACGCAAGACATGAAATATATCTCAGACATTCAACAATCCATATCGAAAGTTCGGGAAGTCCCGTCCAGATTTCAGATATGATTGTGTCATCGGTAAAAAATTATAAATAATAGATTGGAGATTATATGCTGATTTATAATGCCGAAATTTATACAATGGACAAAAAAGGTATCATCAGAAACGGCTATATCGAAACCGAAAACAAAAAAATAATATCAGTCGGAGAAGGTATGCCCGAAAATATCCCTGATGACAGCATTGACGCAAAAGGCGGAAAATTACTCCCCTGCTTCATAGACGCTCATACTCACCTCGGCATAATTGAGGACGGTCTTGACTTTGAGGGCGATGACTGCAACGAATCTACTGACCCCTTTACTCCCCAGATGAGAGCAATAGACGGTATAAATCCCTTTGACAGATGCTTTGAAGAAGCCCGTATGAGAGGTATCTCCGCCGCTGCTGTATGCCCAGGAAGCGCAAATCCCTGCGGAGGTGAAATATGCGTTATCAAAACTGTCGGCAGACGTGTTGACGATATGCTCATCAAAAACTGCGGTATAAAATTCGCCCTCGGTGAAAATCCAAAGCGTGTGTACAATGACAAGTCAGAAACCCCTGTAACCCGTATGGCTACCGCTGCAATTATCCGTGAGGGGCTTTACAAGGCAAGAAGATATTTCCACGATATGAACAGCTACTATGCAGATGATGAGGACTGCGACCCGCCTGAATATGATATCAAGTGCGAAGCTTTAATGCAGTTGCTCGACCGCAGACAAAAAGCATTTTTCCACTGTCACCGTGCAGACGATATATGCACTGCCATGAGACTTGCAAAAGAGTTTTCCCTCGATGCAGTCATAATTCACGGCACTGAATCATATAAAATTGCAGATATCATCGCAGAAGAAGAAATCCCCGTCATATGCGGTCCGCTGATATGCGACAGGTGCAAACCCGAAATGAAAGGGCTTGAACTCAGAAATGCCGCCGTATGCCACGAAAATAACGTTAAAATTTCAATATGCACAGACCATACCGTTATTCCGATACAATATCTTCCGCTCTCGGCACAGGCTGCCGTCAAAGGCGGTCTCGACAGCTATGAGGCTCTTAAAGCCATAACAATAAATGCCGCTGAAATCCTCGGCACAGATGAATTTCACGGCTCACTCACACCCGAAAAAGATGCCGATATTCAGCTTTATCCGCAAGGACAAGACCCCCTCGACCTTATGTCCGAACCGTGTCTCGTCATGATAAACGGCGATATTTGCAGGAGAGATAATATATGAAACAAAAAATTACAACAGGAATTATAACCGTTCTCCTGATGTCCGTACTGCCGATTAACAGCGTTTATGCGGCTGAATCATACAATATGGCGGATATTGACGGATACACGGCTGTTTATTTCCTTGACGAAAATTCAGATGCGGTTGTCACAGAAATAAGAGGAGATTTTTCCGAAATAAATATCCCTCGGCAGATAGACGGTCACAATGTAACAGGAATTGACAGATATGCATTTTTTGAAAATACACAGCTTGTCTCGGTAAGTCTCCCCGATACAGTACAGACAATAGGCGACTATGCATTTTCAGGCTGTCTTTCGCTCGAAAATATAAATATCCCCGAAAATCTCAGTTCACTCGGAAAAGCCTGTTTCATGAGCTGCATATCACTCGGAAGTATCGCAATAAACGGAAATTTAAAGGAAATCCCCGAAAACTGCTTTGCATCATGCACTAAACTCAGCTATGCGGATATTCCCTTTTCTGTAACCGATATAGGCGAAAAGGCTTTTTTCGGCTGTACATCTCTCGGTGATATCGCACTGCACAGCAATATAACAAGTTTTGCGGATTCGTGCATAGGTGCTTATTCAGATGCAAGGTCGGGAATAATCTATAAAAAAGATTTTACCATAATGGCTGAAAAAAATTCCCCCGCAGAAAATTATGCCTCCGAACATTCCCTCAGTTTCAGGGAAATAATAAAAGGCGATATAAACGGAGACAGTATAATTGATTCGGGTGACGCTTCCTCAATACTTGCGGAATATTCAAAACTTTCCACAAAATCTCCGCTTACATTCAGGTCATGGCAGAAAATCGCCGCTGATACCGACAATAATTTTTCAATAAATTCCTCGGACGCTTCCGAAGTGCTTAAAATGTATGCACTCAACCAGACAGGCAGTAATTAATTTTTGCCAAATATCAACAGCTTTTTTCAGTTTTTTTCTATATCCTGATTAAGCAATAAGCTATTGACACTTTCAAGAAAAAATAGTATCATATAAGATAATAACTTTTAAGAAGGAGGATTATTTATGCTTACTGACATGAACAGCAAATTTATCAAGGAGGGTCTTACTTTCGATGACGTTCTTCTCATTCCCGCAAAATCAGAAGTTACCCCCAACATGATTGAACTCGGCACAAATCTCACCAAAACCATAAAACTCAATACCCCCATTATGACAGCAGCTATGGATACCGTTACAGAATCAAAAATGGCTATCGCTATCGCCCGTGAAGGCGGTATAGGCATAATCCACAAGAATATGTCTATCGAACAGCAGGCTGAGGAGGTAGATAAGGTTAAACGTTCGGAAAATGGTGTTATTGTAAATCCTTTCTCACTCACAGAAGACCATATAGTCGCAGATGCAGACGAACTTATGGGCAAATACCGTATCTCAGGCGTTCCGATTGTTGACAGCGACAATAAACTCGTGGGAATTATCACTAACCGTGATATGCGCTTTATGACTGACTTTTCAGAAAAAATTTCCAAGGTAATGACAAAGGACAACCTCATTACCGCCCCTGTCGGAACTACTCTCGAACAGGCTCAGGAAATCCTCAGAGCGCATAAAATAGAAAAACTCCCCATTGTTGACGAAAACGGCTGTCTCAAAGGTCTTATCACTATCAAGGATATCGAAAAATCCGTACAGTACCCCAATTCCGCAAGAGATTCAAAAGGCAGACTCCTCTGCGGTGCGGCAATAGGCGTTACTGCAAATGTACTCGACAGAGCAAAGGCTCTCATCGAAGCTCAGGCTGATGTCCTCGTTCTCGATTCCGCTCACGGTCACAGCGCAAATATCCTCAAATGTCTCTCAATGATTAAAGAAGCTTATCCCGATATGCCCGTAATCGCAGGAAATATCGCTACCGCTGCCGCTGCCGAAGATTTAATCAAGGCAGGTGCAGACTGCGTTAAAGTCGGCATAGGTCCGGGTTCTATCTGTACCACCCGTATAGTTGCAGGTATAGGCGTTCCGCAGATTACAGCAGTCTATGATGTTGCCTGCGTTGCCCAGAAATACGGCATACCCGTTATCGCTGACGGCGGTATCAAGTATTCAGGCGATATCGTAAAGGCTCTCGCAGCAGGTGCTAACGTTGTAATGCTCGGCTCACTCCTCGCAGGCTGTTCGGAAGCCCCCGGCGAAACTGAAATCTATCAGGGCAGACAGTTCAAGGTTTACAGAGGTATGGGAAGCCTCGGTGCTATGGCTAACGGCTCTACTGACAGATATTTTCAGGAAGGCGCAAAGAAACTCGTTCCCGAAGGCGTAGAGGGCAGAGTTCCTTTCAAGGGCAGCGTTGCCGATACTATATTCCAGCTCGTAGGCGGTATACGTTCAGGCATGGGCTACTGCGGCTGTAAAACTATCCCCGCTCTCCACGACAATGCCCAGTTCATAAAAATAACAGGAGCAGGTCTTAAAGAAAGTCACCCGCATGATATCTACATAACCAAAGAAGCTCCCAACTATTCCGCTCATACAGACTGATAAAACAACGGGGAAAATCCACAGAAAGATTTTCCCCGTTTATTCTGTAAAAAAGACTGCCGAAAGGAAAGATTCAATGAAAGATATATTGCTTGTTCTGTCAGTAACCGCTCTGGCTTTCCTTTATTCCTGCGGACAGGAGGAAAAACAGCAGCAATATCCCTATACCCCCGAATATCTTGAATATACTACCGAAACTACTCTCCCCATGACTTCCGTTGTCCCCGAAACTACCGCCCTCAATCCCGAAACTCCGATAAATTTAATGACAACTTCCGTCGGGTCAGGGCTTGCGTCCGATACCTCAACTTCCGATACTTCATCATCTTCATTATCCGAACAGTCCGTGACTACTGTCGCAGTACAGACGGAAGTTATAAAAGGTGTAAGTGCGGATAATTACAATGCGGAAGATATGGCGAAATATTTCAAGGAAAACAATGCCCCCCATTTCGGTGAATATGTCATAAGAACCACAAAAGACGACTCCAACCTCGGAAAAGATGACTCCTATACCTCAAAAGTAAGTTTCCGTGTGGAAAGCGTGAAATATAACAAGAATGACCCCTATGACGGTTCTGTTGAAGTATACAGGACACTTGAAGATGCTGATGAACAGTACAAGTATTACCGCAATATGTACCGCAACAAACCTGTATATTCAGAATATCTTTTCAAGAAAGACCGTATGCTTATAAGAATGAAATTTGATGTAGATGCATCTGATGAAGAAATATATGAGAATTTAATGACTGAATTTTTTGAAAAGCTTCACAGTGTAATCTGTCCGAAATGCGGTGAAATAATACCTGATGACAGTATCTACTGCAAATTCTGCGGAACTCGGCAATAAAAAAGACGCTCACAGTGAGCGTCTTTTATTTTAATCTGAAATCTTTGCAGTTCCGAGTTTTGAGAAATACTGTTCTGAATACTGATGATATTCTTTTTGGAAAGTCTCATCATTTTCCTTTATATCGTGGAGGTATGCATGAATATTTGTTTTCTCATCGGTTTCGATAAGTATGCCTGCGATATTTGAGCAGTGGTCTGAAATTCTTTCAAGGTTTGTAAGGATATCCTGAAAGATATATCCGAGTTCAACGGTACATTCACCGTTCCGGAGTCTGTTTATATGTCTGTTTTTGAGTTCAATGCTGAGGTTATCGACAACTTCCTCGATAGGCTCGACTTTATGGGCGAGGGCGAGGTCATTGGTTATATAGGCATTGAAAGCCTTTTCGATACTTTCGCCTATTGCCTCATTTATAACGGAAATTTCGTTGATACATTCGGGGGAGAAGGAAATACCTTTTTCGTGCATTTCCTGAGCTGATTCGATAAGGTTTACGGCATGGTCTGAAATTCTCTCGAAATTTCCGACACAGTGCATCATTTTTGATACTTTACGGCTGTCTGTTCCTGTAACGCTTGCCTTTGAAATTTTGACGAGGTAGCTGTTAATCTGGTCCTCATACATATCAATGATATCTTCTTTTTCGATAACGTCATTTGCGGTTTTCTCGTCATAATTACTGGAGAGAAGTCCGAGAGCCTCTGTTATGGCATCTCTTGTGATATTCACCATATCTATTGTAGCGTTACGGCATACTTCAACGGCAACAGAGGGAGTTTTGAAGAAACGGGGGTCAAGACCTGCAACCTTGGGGACTTCTGCTTCTTCCTTGTCGGAAGGCTTGTCACGGACAATAAGGCGTGAAAGTTTCACAAGCTGTTTTGTGAAAGGCAGAAGCATAAGTGTTATGGAGACATTGAATATTGTATGCATTGCGGCAATTCCGACAGAATTGACAGCTTTATCCATGATTGAAAGGTCAACGACATCTTCAAGGATTATCACAAGCGGAAGAAGAATCAGTGTTCCTATGATTTTTATGAGAACGTGTATGCAGGCAACTCTTTTAGCGTCCTTACTTACGCCTATACTTGAAAGGAGTGCAGTAACACAGGTACCTATATTAAGACCCATGATTATAGGGAGAGCCATACCGTAAGTAAGACCGCCGACCTGAGAGAAAGCCATTAATATTCCGATAGATGCGGCTGAACTCTGAATAATACCTGTAAAGCCTGCGCCTACTACTACGCCGAGTACGGGGTTATTGAAAGCTGTGAGAGTTTTCTGAAATTCAGGTGACTGTGCAAGTGGTTTTACAGAACCTGACATAAGCGACATACCTGTCATGAGGACGGCAAAACCGACTAAAATTCTGCCTATATCCTTATGTTTGTTTTTCTTTGCCGATAAAATCAGCAGCGTACCGATAAGGGCAAGGACAGGTGAAAAAGTTTCGGGCTTGAGCATTTTAAGAATCATACTGCCCTTTGCGTCCAAGTCGCCCAGACACAGAATCCATGCTGTAAAGGTAGTACCTATATCCGAACCGAAACAGACGGCTATTGTCTGTTCAAGCTGCATGATACCTGAGTTTACGAAACCGACAAGCATTACAGTCATGGCTGATGAGGACTGAATAGCTATTGTGACGACCATTCCGAGAATGATACTGACGATTTTGTTTGAGGTCATTTTTTTCAGGGCGACTTCGAGTTTACCGCCCGTGAGTTTTTCAAGACCTGTGGACATTACATTCATACCGTAGAGGAAAAACGCAAGTCCGCCGAGCATAGTGATGATGTTGAAAACCGAAAATTCTGTATCCATAATAGCTAACTCCTTGAATCAAGCCTGCCCCTTTACAGGCTTTAATATTATCCCAATTCTTTATCTCAGTGACATTATATCATATAAGACATGATTTGTCAAGATACTAAAAAAATTTTCCGAAAAAAATCCCCCTGTCATGAGGAGGATTCTTTATTGTCCTTTGTCAAAGCCCTTATTGTATACCATATACAGACTGCCGTAAGCACTATATAAGGCACACTGCACCAGAGTATTTCGGTCATAGGGGAGCTTTTTATTTCGCTGAAAAGTGCGCTGAATATTTTCTGATTGTCCTGAACCGTATGCACGATATAGTCAAGTCTCACAGCGAGGTACAGGACTGACGGCAGACAGTAAACAGGCATGATAAAGATATGATATTTTTTGGGATTCTTATATTCGACCAGAATTACAAGCATAAAGTGTATGACTGCAACAAATGAAAATATATTCATCAGCAGTATAAAGCCAATTTCAGCAAATACAAGTCCGAAACTGCGGTCATATTCATATTCGTAGGACAGTTTGTTTTCGGTATTGCTGTACTGTATGGGGGATTTAATATAGCAGTTATTTTTCGATATCAAATCATATTCCTGAGATACGGATAAAATATTCCCTTCGGTATCGAGGAAAGCTATTTTAAATTTCCTGTAATTTTCGCACAGGTTTTTAAATTCATATTTACCGTTGAGATATATTTCCGTAACGGTCATACCGTCTTTTTCTGATATTATGTAATCGCTGAGGGGATAATGGCAAATCATGCTGACATAGCCGTTTTCTTTATAATTATAAATCTCGGTATCACGCATATATTCGGGAGATTTCCCCTTAAACGGCTGATGAAAAAAAGTTTTTGTATCGAGATATTTTATATCATCTTCATTCATGGGGATAAGGATATCAATTATTTTCCCGTCCATGAAATCCTTATCAGCAATTATATCTGTCTCATACTTAGCATGACAGCCTGTAAGCATGAACATCATGACAAGCAATATCCCGAATTTTAAAAATTTTTTCATTCAAGGTTTACAGGCAAGCCGTTTATTTCAATGGTAGGGTCATCAATATCTATCAGGAGACATTTTCTTCCGTCAATTACGCTTGTGCGGATTTTATCGGCAGCGGAGGGTTTTATATTGACGGTTATGCCTGCGGAGGCAACGACAGTCTTTGTATCTATGAGATTTGAAGCTGTAAGGGGAGCATTTCCGCAGACCTTTTCAAATACAGGCTCAGTCATTTCGATTCTTTCCTGCGGGATACCCATATCAGTGAGCATATCTTTGAGGATACCGCTGTCGATAACGGCTTTTTCGGTATTGTCCTTATTTTCGTCAACGACCTCCTGAATTTTCTCGTTTACGGTTTTGATAACCATATAGTCGAGGTCATCGCCCACCACGCCACGCAGAATACTCTGAAAGGCAGTTTTTTCGCTCTGTGCGGACATGACGAAATTACAGCCGAGAACATTTTCAACAACTGAAATATTCGGCTCTTTGATGTTTTTAGTATAGTACATGACATGATTCACGTCAGTGCTTCTGTTGCTGAAAACGGGGTATAAAAATCCGTCTGTGGGGGCTTTGCTGACTATGAGTTCGATATTTTCCTTTTTGAAAAGTTCATTTGAATCGTTGTCGAATATAAAGCCTTCCTTACCCGTATCGGCAGGGCATATAGCTGTGAGTATGTAGCGGTATATTTCATCATCTTCGAGAAAATCGTCTTTTTTGTCTTTTCTGCGGACTGTATAGGAACAGTATGCGGTCATGACTGCAAAGGGAGTTTCTATAACGGCATTATTTGCGATATGTGCGAGAAATTCACCGCATATTTCCTCGTCCTTGAGTTCGGATTTGAGGAGTCTGTAAAGGATATCCTGTGGCTGACCCTCCTCATATGCTTCATTGGGGAACTCATATTCCGTGAAAGCCTTTGTATTGGTACACAGTACCTTTTTCAGGGATTCCTCATAAAGGTCATGTTCCCCGACAGGCATTGTAAGGCAGGAATGTACTGCCTGACAGCGCACATTTTTATCGGAATCGACAAAGCCTGTGAGGATTCTTTCCATAATGAAGAATCCGCTTTTGTCGCTGAAATTTTTTCTTATCTCCGAAACTTCTTTCTTGTTCATAAAAATACCTCTTTTGATAATATTTGCAGTTATGATTATATCAAAAAAATAAAAAAATGTCAAGGATATTATTGTCACTGATTATGTATTAATTTCCGTTTATGGTTAATAATATAAGCGGAGGTGTTGAAAATGAAAACGAAAAAAAATCCAAAGGGATTCTATGCCGCTCTCGGAATAAGTACTGTAATGGTAGGTTCTGCGTGTTTTTTTGCCTATCAGCAGGGAGAAAAGCTTACCAAACAGATTCTCTCCGACAAAGAATCCATGCATGAAGCCGCTGTTGACAGAAAAGTCACCGACATACCGAAAAATCCCGTCACAACTCAGAAAATAACCGAATCACCCATATGGTATACTACCGCTGTCACGCAGGAAACTACTCTCCCCATATATATCCCCCCTGAACACGCCCTCGAAACAAATCCCCCTTCCACTACTCTCCCTGTAAATTCAGGCGGTGCAACAAGACTTGATTTTCCAAAAGCTCCCCTTGATGATATGGAAAACATCATAAATCCTTTCAGCAAAGGCGAACTCGTCAAAAATGAAACAACAGGCTCATGGCAGACACATAACGGCACGGATATCCTCGCTGAAATCGGCTCTCAGGTCTATGCAGTATCCGCAGGCGAAGTGAAATCTGTCGAAAATGACCCCATATGGGGTATAACTGTCGTGATTGACCACCATAACGGATTTGTTTCAAGATACTGCAATCTCGCAAAGGATTTGTCCGTACAGAAAGGCGATAACCTCGTAAGCGGTGATATTATCGGAAATGTAGGTGATACCGCAGATATAGAAAGTTCTCTCGAACCTCATCTGCATATTGAGATACTTCACAACGGAACATATCTCGACCCGATTTCATGCATATATCCGAACACTGAAAATGAATAAAAAAGAGGGAGGGGGGCATAAAAGCCATATCCTCCCTTATTCTTTGTCTTTATCTGTATCTTTATCTGTATCTTTATCTGTATCTTTTTCTGTATCTTTTTCTGTATCTTTATCTGTATCGGGTTGTTTTGCTTTACAAAATAACCATTTGCTTGTTTTTATCTTTATCTGTATCCTTATCTTTATCTGTATCGGGTTTTACGGAAATAATATCTGCAATAATGAATTAACCGTCAGTTGTGGCAGTAGTTACGGCAGTTGTTGTGGTATTGGTTGTATCTGTATCTGTCGTGCCTGTACCCGTATCTGTTGTGGCAGTAGTTTCGGTTGTGGTAGTTGTATTGAAAACAAGCTGTTCTGCGGGGAGTTTATGATTTTTCGGCTTTACACCGTTAAGACCGTAACATTCCTGATATGATTTGAGAATATCCCTTATCATATACTTTGAAAATTCTCCGCCCTCGATAACTCCTGCAAAAGCTACTTCGGGCTTGTCAGCAGGTGCAAAACCTATGAAAAGTGAATTTTGTTTGCTTTTATCGTTCATATCTGTCTGGGGAGTACCTGTCTTTATGGCGACTGTATAGCCGAGGTCATCAAGGGAATATTCATAGGGCATACTGTGTGAAGCATCTATCATTCCGTTGATTATATATTCATAGACATCGGGCTGTTTTATTTCGATAGTTTCGGCAACTTCGGGCATGGTATTGCTTATGAGCTTGTTTGAGCCGTATGTGTAGAGACTGTCCACAAGGAAAGGCTTATATCTTACGCCCCTGTTTGCAATTGTACTTGCGGCAACGGCAAGCTGCAATGGAGTTATACCGCTTGACTGGTTTCCTATACCTGCCTGAATTACATATCCCACATACCACGGCTCGCCCATTTTGGCGAAATATTCGGGACTGCAAAGGAATCCTTCCGCATCACCTGTTTCAATGCCTGTACTCTGTCCGAATCCGTAGAGATTTGCATAGTGGTTTATAGTATCAATGCCGAGTTTGCTCGAAAGCTCATAGAAATAGCAGTTGCATGATACTTCAATGGCGTGTCTGACCGAGATTGCACCGTGAAAGCCTGTACACTGGAACATATAACCGTAAAAGTCATAGTACTGGTTGCATATGAATGTAGTATCGCCCTTTACAATTCCCTCATTAAGACCTGCGGTAGCTGTTACGGTCTTGAATGTTGAACCGGGGAGATATTGTCCGTAGGTACAGCGGTTGAACATGGGGGAGTTCGGGAGTTCCTGAATTTTCTCATAGTCGCTGATATAGTCCTT